>OFTY01000457.1_pt1 | contig 29355 bp, 22 predicted proteins | sample 1775061 | NCBI WGS metagenome assembly OFTY01 (sample SAMN08195773, study PRJEB24354) | sludge metagenome | isolation source: sludge from phenol fed wastewater aerobic bioreactor B | place: India: Nagpur | collected 2016-09-16 | reverse complement strand
AAACGAATGATACATTCTGGAATCAATCCATCTTTGAAATCACGTATTACTAATTCAAATTTTCTGAAACAAGCTCCCTTTCGTCCCATGATTCTGTAGTCAACCGTTTAGCTGCGGAGGTATTGTAATCAGTCTTCTTGTTGTTGCTGGTATAATAACCGGCCTGCCGCAAATACGAGGGGAATCCCTTGATAAATGCAGGAATCGCATAATTGCTTCGGTGGTTGCCGGTTCCCATTTCGTAGGTACGGGCCCCGGTGATGATCGCCGAACGACTGGGAGAACATACCGTTCCCGTGGCGAAAGCATTGGAGAACCGTACGCCGCCACGGGCCAGTTTGTCGATGGCAGGTGTCCGTGCGCTTGAATCGCCATAGCAGCCGATGAATTGCGGCGATGTGTCTTCGATTACGACCCAAAGTACGTTGGGTCGTTGTTGCGCATAAAGAGTACCGATCGCCAGGCAGTATGCCATCAGCAGCATGAATCTCTTTTTACATATCGCAGTATAATTCATAGTATAATCTTTAGTTGAACCATTTAGCAATCCCGGTCGCAACGAGTTGGTGGCCGAGTTCATTGATATGATTGTTTTGAGCCATGTACTTTTCAAGATCTTCGCCTGACTCTTTCAGTCGTTTGAACAAAAGATAACTGTCAACCAGCGCTACATGATAGGTAGCCGCCAGTTCCCTGATCTGCCGGGCATGCTGCTCCAGGATATTATCAGGTGCCAGTATATTCACACGTGAGTCAGGTGTGGGTGTTAACAATACCACCTTGATATTCTTTTTCAATGCAGCTTCGATCATTTTGGCCCAGGCCGAACGGGCACGTTCCAACCCGATATTCCGGTCATTCAAAGCATAGTCGATAAATATCACATCTGGCCGCATAGTCAATACAGCAGTGTCGAACCGGGTCTGCCCCTTTTCCGACTGTTCTCCACCAATTGAAGTCAATATGGTGTTGATCACTGCATACTTATATTTTTCTTTGATCAGTTTTAAAGCAAGGAAGGGGTAGGAGCCCAGCGTATGCACTTCCCCGCGTGTATAATAGCCCGAAGGCACGCTATGGCCATGATAAACCAGGTTGATGGTACGGTTGGCCGGCCATTTTTTTTGCATTTCCAGTTTGATCGATGACAAGTAGGTAGCAGTATCGGCTACCTGTGCCGAACCGGTAAAACTACAGGCAGTACAAACGAGCCAAACAATTATCCAACTGCGTTTCATAGAAAATATAAAAATGATTAAATAATATTTTATGAAAAACCGTGTTATTACCAGCCGGTATTCTGTCCCTGACTTTTAAGCGCCGGGTTATTGTCCATTTCATTCTGCGGATAAGGCCATAGATAATCCCTTGGATTAGTAAAGGCTTTTACACCACCGACCGGCGGAATAACCTGGTCTGCGATCCTCCAGCGTAAAATATCGAAGTAGCGCTGATGTTCCAATGCAAATTCCCATCGTCTTTCATCACGTATGTAACTGCGCATTACATCCTTGTTGAGTCCGGCAGGGCAATCGGGCATACCGGCGCGTGCACGTACCTTGTTGATCGCTGTATACACGGAAGCGTCAGCACCCACAGCCTCATTCTGCGCTTCTGCATACATCAGCAATACTTCGGCATAGCGGATCATGTAATAATTTTGCGGACCGCCATTGTATTGCGTGCTTGTGATCATGGAATATTTCTTTGGAGCAAATTTGATGTTGTTTGTGTAAGCCCAAACTTTCTTACCGCCCGGTGTATTATCGAGATTGGTAAAAACAGTAGCCCTGAAACGCGGATCGCGATTGGTAAATGGATTGGAGGCATTGTATAAAGGGGATGCTGCTCCATACACGGCGGAGTTGGCAATCGGTTTGCCATCTGTACACAAGTATGAATTTACGAGCTGATCTGTTGGACGCCAGTAAGCCTGTGGCACCAGCGGAGTAACATTGGTGTCGATCCTTATCGAAAAGCTCTCTCCATTGTCGATACCACCTGATTCAAAGTTTATTTCAAACAGGCTTTCTTTGGAGAATTCGCCAGTCTGCGTGAACAGTTCATCGTATTTGGGATATAGATTGTATGTATAAGGAGCGGTCATCAGGTCGGCCAATGTAGTAGCAGCATTGCTGTAATCATTATTGAAGAGATAGTATTTACCCAACAATGCTACGGCTGCACCGCGGCCTATCCGCCCTTTCTCGGTAGCGGGTATGTTTACCGGCAGGTTCGGGATCACATTATCTTTTAGTCCCAGCTCCATTGCGGCAACAATATCAGCTTTATCCGAGGCAGCATTGCCATTATCAAAGGTGCTGAGGCTATGATCGTATAAAGGGACATTGCCCCATAGCGTAGTCAGATCGAGATAGGCGTATGCTTTTAAAAAGAAAGCCTCAGCGAGAATACGCCTGCGCGATTCATCGCTAATGGCGCCCGCTTCCATGGCAGTTACACGGTCGATCACCAGGTTGGCCCTGTTTACTACTGTATAGTAAGCCGTCCAGGCATTCAACACACGTGCCGTAATCGGCGTGTGAAAACTGGATTCGATTTCCGCCCAGTTGGCACCGGAAATAGTAATGGCATTATCGCTGATGTTATCAAATTCGCGGTACAACTTGCCGGTAAACTGATTGGTTTGAAAAGCATCATATATACCATATAAACCGGCAAGCGCATCGGCTTCTGATTTCCAGTACTTGCTGTCGGTTACCTGGTTGGGGTTGATAACATCCAGGCGATTTTTGGAACAGGCTATGCTGGTAAACATCAGTCCTGTTATCGCTATAGAAAAGATTAGTCGATCAATGCTGATTTTCATAATAATATTTTTATAATGAAACGTTCAGTCCGAAGGTGATTATTTTGGTTTGTGGATAGGATGTATTCACTATCGTGGTATTATCCCGTTCGGGATCAAGTTGCTTGATAAGCGACGAGAACGTAAACAGGTTTTGACCGGAGACATATATCCTGGCAGAACTTAGTTTTGCTTTCCTTATCAGCGTTATGGGAAAAGAGTAGCCAAGCTCGATATTCTTTATCCGCAGGTATGAGGCATCATGGAGCCAGAACGACGATGTAGCTGCGGGTTCTGATGAATTCCGGATCATAGCCGGCCATTGCCCGTTGGGATTTTCAATCGGATCATAGCGATTGGTCCACCATTCTTTCCAGTAGTTCGAATTGCCCGCATTACCCGGACGGTTGCCATTATCGTAGATATACATATCCTTCCCTTCAACACCCTGCAACAAAAAACTAAAATCAACACCTTTCCATGCAATTCCCCCTGTAAGGCCATAGGTAAAAGGAGTGTTTGCCGATCCCAGTATCGTGCGATCAGCTTCGTTGATCAGCCCATCTTTATTTATGTCGCGGAAACGCATTGCACCGATCTTTGGCCCGGAAACAGAATACCAGGGATACGTTTGGAGCTCGGCTGAATCCCTGAACAAGCCATCATAGACATAGCCAAAAAATGAATTGATCGGCTCGCCTTCTCTAAGAATGAACTTGCCATTGATCGCTTCACGTGTATTCAGGTTTTCTACACGATTCTTTACATAGGATACATTCAGTCCCGCGTTGATCTGTACGTTGCCAACCACTGTTTTATAAGTAGCGCTCAACTCCCAACCCTTATTGGATACCGAAGCAACGTTTTGCACACTTGGAGTTACTGATCCAAAAGAAGGAGGGACGGGCAGATTATACAGGATATTATCAGTAAGTCTTTTGAAAACATCTATATTGATAAACAGCCTGTTTTTCATTAATCCGAGATCCAGACCTATATTGGTAGTACTGGTCGACTCCCATTGAAGGTTATTGTTTCCGAAGGCAGTGATGGCTGCTCCGGCCAGTATCTGCCCACCGATCCCATACCGGCTGTTGAGATCAAGATATTGTTCTGACGAATAGTTGCCAATGCGATCATTACCCACTCTTCCCCAGCCGCCTCGTAATTTCAACAGATCGATACCGGCTTCCTGAAGCCCTTCCATGAATTTTTCTTCAGTAAGCACCCAGCCTGCTGAGAAAGAAGGGAAGACGCCATATTTATTACCTGCTGAAAAACGCGATGAGCCATCAATCCGTAGATTGGCTTCGAACAGGTATTTTTTTGCGAATGAATAATTTACACGGCCAAACCAGGATTGCAAACGCCATTGTTGTTTAGACCCGCCGATATTGTAATCAGATACAGCTCGATCCAGTACCTGCAGATCATTATCCGGTAAATCATATCCACTGGCCAGGAAATACCGGCCATTGTACTGGTTGTACTCATACCCCAACAGTGCGCTTAACTCATGCACTTTTGCCAGCTTTGTGGTATAGTTCACGGTAGATTGCATCTGCAATTGCTCAATGTTGTCCTCGCGGTTTTGCAGGTTGGCACGGTTGTTAAACAATACTGGTTTGTCGTCGAAGGCGCTGTAGGAGTAGGTAGGCATGAAATCTTCGCCATACATGTTATTGACCCCATAGGTTACCATCGTGCGTGCTGTTAATCCGCGCAAAGGTTTCAACTCGAGATAACTCTGCAAGTTCAGTTTCGAATCGTCAACATCATTTCTTCCGATTTCTGTAAACAGCAGGGGATTATTAACTATACGTGCCGGATCGTTTCCTCCCGGGTGAGCCGGATGATACACACCCCATTTGCCACTGCTGTAATGAACAGGTGTAATAGGCAGGGCCATATTGGTATAGTTCATGATGGCATTGGGTGCTGTAGCCGGCTCCATTCTTTTCTGAATATAGCCCCAGGTGTTGAACCCAGCCGTCAATATAGGGGCGATAGCAGCCCTTACATTCATGCGATAAGTATACCGCCGGGCCGAAGTACCGTACATGATGCCCTGTTGTTCGAGATAACCGACATTGCCCTGGAAAGATAACGCGCTTGTTCCGCCCGACACAGACACTGAATGGTTGCTCATGGGAGCATCTCTGAAAACGTGATCGAACCATTGCGTATTGGAAAAGGAATCCGTTAGAATGCCATTCCTTACATCCTCTATCACACGTGGTGCGTAGTTGGTAGCGCGTGTAGCAATATTGTTCAACGTCATCCATTGCCACGATTCCACGAATTTTGGGAGATAGGTAGCAGATTGGCGTCCATAGAAAAAGTTATAGGCAATACGGAGTTTTTTATTGGAAGGTTGTTTGGTGGAAACGAGGATAACGCCATTAGCGCCCCTGGAGCCATAAATAGCTGCTGAAGATGCATCCTTCAATACTGAAATACTTTCGATCTCTTGCGGCGTAAGATTGCCAAGATCTCTTGTAGTTGCCATTGCCCCATCGATGATTACCAGCGGAGAAGCATCATTCAGTGTGCCTGCCCCACGGATGAGTATCGATGATTCGTCGCTACCAGGCTGCCCACCCGGCTGCACCGCTGAAACACCTGCCATTCTGCCGGAAAGAATATTGAGGGTATTCGCTTGTGGAATATTTTCCAGGTCCTTGAAATTAACTGTCGCCACCGAGCCGGTTACGTTCACGCGCTTCTGTGCACCATACCCTATTACCACTACATCATCCATCGTATTCACATCTTCCTCAAGTATTATCTCCAGGGTGGTTTCGTTGGTTACTTTCACTTCCTGTGATTTAAACCCTACGGATGAAAATACAAGTACCTGGCCTGGATCAGCGACAATAGAGAAGTTTCCGTTCTGGTCGGTAGTTACACCTTTGTTCGTTTCTTTTACAGTGATGTTCACATTTGCAAGGGGAGCACCACTTTTGTTTTTTACAATGCCTTTTACAGTGAGATCCATTTCAGCATTGAAAAAATGGTTGGTTGTTGCAGCAGCCGGATCGCCAGCCGGTGGCAATCCATGTGCAAAGATCTTTAATGGCAAAGCGAGTACCAGCAGTGTGGTAATTCGAATGATGTGCAATCGTTTGGTGGGCCAACAGCTTCCAGTGTCTGGCCGGTTCCACCGTTGTGTTTCTTTCATAATGCTCTTTTAATTGTAAAAAGTGGCTTAATGAGGGGAACCAAGTACTACTTCAATCTCTTCCAGGGTTTTTCCCCTGGTTTCTTTTACTTTGAAAAAGATCAGTACCAACCCCAATAAACATACTACCGAATAGACATAGAATGTGGTTTGTTGTAATCGTTCGAATAATATAGGAAAGGTGAATACAAGAATGAAATAGGCAATCCAAAGGCTCACCACGGCGATAGATGATGCGATACCGCGAATGGCATTGGGAAATATCTCGGCAATCAACACCCAGGTTACCGGCGCCAGTGTCATTGCATACATGCCGATAGCTGATAACAGAAACCACGAAACAGCCGGAGATCCGTGGGCCAGCATATTGGCCACAATGATATACAACACGGCCAGCCCACCTGCACCTACCAACATTAAGGGTTTGCGCCCAAGCCTGTCTACCAGCAACATTGCTACAATAGTAAAAACGAGATTGATGCCGCCGATAAACACCGTTTGCAATAACTGCCCGTCTTTCGATACGCCAATGCTTTCAAATATCCGCGGTGCATAATTGAAAACGACATTGATGCCGCAAAGCTGCTGGAACACAGCCAACCCGATCCCTATCAGTATTGCCGGCAACATTGTTTTGCTCAACACCATTTTAATACCCGGCTGTTTGTTCGTTGCCGCCAGGGAGTCGAGAATGCTTTGTTGCGATTGCGTGGCAAATTCGGAACCACCAATGCGTCTCAGAACTGTTCCGGCTTTTTGCGTAAACCCGGCCTTCAGCAACCAGCGCGGGCTTTCGGGCAACCATAAGGCTCCCAGGAAAAACAATAGGGAAGGAACAGCACCCAGCCCAAACATCCATCGCCAGGCATCAGGTCCTGAATTATATAAACCGAAATTGACGATATTGGTAATAAGTATACCGATCACCAGTGCGAGTTGATAGATGGCAACCATGCGCCCGCGCCAATGGGCTGGCGATATTTCGGCAATATACATTGGCGAAAGCATCGAAGCCATTCCTACACCGATACCTGCTATAGTACGCATGGCAATGAAAACATCCAGGTTTCCCGCAAAGGCCATCGTTAATGACGAAACGCCAAACACTATTGCAGCTATCAGCAATCCTTTTCTCCGCCCATATTTTTCCGAAATATTACCGGCTAGTATGCAACCTAAGATTGCACCTACAGCCAGGCTTCCTGTTACCAATCCTTCCTTGAAGGCATTGAGGTGAAACTGCTCCTGCAGAAAAGGAAGCGCACCCGTTATCACGGCGAAATCAAACCCAAACAGGTATCCACCCAAAGCAGAAACAAGGGCAATGCGGATAATATAAAAACGGTTGTAAGAAGTGGACATCTGAATTATAAATTATAGGTGTTCAAATCTATTGAAAAGTCATTGTATCATGATACCGGCAACGATGCTCCGGACACTACTCTTTTTTTATCAGGAAAACTGAGCATTCTGCCAAACGAGACCGCACCCTGGTGATTGTTGTCAAGAGTCAGTATCCTGTTCAACAATTCGCCCGATTTTTCTTTATTATCGAGACCCATGTAGCCAAGTGCCATCATGTACGTGCAATGAATGACATTACGGCGATCAAGATCAATCTCAAACACAAGCATGTCGGGAAGTGAAACAGCGAAGTAATCGATCTTCACTTTGTCATTCATATGCTGCTCGCCGAATGCAATCAGTTTTTTGAAAATATCATTAGCTCTGTCCTGCTCACCCAGCTGCAGACAGGCCAGTGCCTGGTAAACGATCTGATCGGGTTGCGGATCATTATAATAAATGGCACTCACCGGTTCACTGCTGCCGGCTGTTGCAGCATTAAAAAAACGGGTTGCTTCCTGCACATTTCCCAGCTCTGCATATGCAATACCCAGCAGGTAGTGAGCGTCATTTTCGAGGGCCTGGTACAATTTCCCTTCACCAAGATTGGCGGGATAAGTATTAAGCGATTGCAACAAACGGATAGCTTCTGCCGCATCATTTTTCAATAAAGCCTGCTTTGCCAGCTCGATGTGACAGAATCTAAATTGCCCGACCACTTTTCCTTCTCCACCTTCCCAGGGATGGAAACGCCGCGAAGCTATCAGGGCCCTTGCTTCTTCCAGGTTCCCGATGCTGTTGAGGATCGTAATCTTCTCCAGGTATAAGTCATCACGCTGTACAATGAGATGGGGGTATTGTTCCAGCAACCGGAGCCTTTCAGCCGGAGCTTTGCCGGTTATTTTATACAGCTGGTCAAGCTCCATCAAGACCCGTGCATCGGTTGTGTCAAGCTCAAAAGCTTTTTCCAGCAGGCTGATCGCCTTTTGCTGATCATGTAATTTGTTGTAATAAGCCAGTGCCAGGTTGCGATACACGGTTGGAAAATGGGGATTGGCTTTGAGCGATTGTTCCCAGCACTGCACGGCCTCTTGATACTGGCGTTTGTCGTACCAGAAATTACCAAGAGCATAGGCAGCCAGTGCATCTGCCGGATTTATAGCAAGTACTTTTCGCAGCATCACTGACTCTTCAATCTTGTTGGGGAAACAGCCAGATGGGCTTTTCTGTGACGCCTGTTGGAAATAATCTTTCGCGGCAGTGCTGTCATTATCCTGGAGCGCATACCAGCCAAGATAATAAAGTACCATGGGCGTAGCAGGAGTAATATCGATATAATCCCGCAGCAGTTGAATGGCTTCCTGGTAACATCCGGCATGAGCATAATCGAGTGACAGCTCCAGGTAATTATTGACATAATTGCGCATGAGCGTTTGCAGTCTGTTCCGTTGCGATGCAGCCTCATTTTTTTTATCCATAATTTCCACAATCAGAGCCTGTTCGTAAAGGCATCCATAATTGAATGGATCAATGGCAATGGAATCATGAGTCAACTGCAATGCTTCATTCAGCCGGCCGAGCTTGCGAAGCAGGATCGCTTTCAGGTGACGGGCTGTATGACTGTGATAATTAGCGGTGATCGATTTATTGACATGTGCGAGCGCCAGTTCATACTTTCCTTGTGATGCAGCAATACGTGCGAGTGCCTGGAAGCCGGCCGATTGCCAGGCATCATTCCAGGTTGCCTTATAAAACATTTCATATGCTTCCTGTTTCTTTTGCTGCATCAGCAGTGACCAGCCCAGGTTATAGAAAGGTTCGCCATCGTAAGGGTTGGGGTTGCGGGAGGTAAGTGTCTCAATAGCTTTTTTAAGATAGGGTTCAGCCTGTTCGAACTGACCTCTTCGCAACAATAGCAGACCCATCGCATTGTTGCAACGAACATCATTCGGGCTACGCCGAAGCGCTTCTTCGTAATATTCAATTGGGTTGAAGGTTGCATGACGGTATTGTTCCAGGTGAAGGCCATTCAGGAACAGATCTTCAATATGTTCTATTTCTTGCGGTGAACGCGCAGGTGTGGCCGATACCGGTAATTCTTTGGATTGCCCGGTCGCAGGTTGCCAGCTTACCAGTTCTTCGCCATCGGCATTGCAAACCGACAGTTTCCAGTCTGGAAGCGATACGGGTTCATGATGTTGATAGCTCTCCATGAAAACCTGCTCGGGTGAAATTGTGGCCACAAATTCTTTCACTACTTTCCCTTCATGCGCCAGAATAATAATTGCATTATCAAATACAGAAGTAGCAAATGCTTTGATGTGTAATTGGTGGTGATCAGCTTCCATGTTCAACAATACATCCCTGGTGGCATTCTTTACTGCACCGATTGATGCATACGGCATGAAATACTGTTCGAAACTTTTGACCGCATTAGGTTGAAGCCAGCTAAAATCTGGCTGGTTATCGGTAAACACGCCTGTCATGATCTCGATATAGGGCCCGTCTTTATCCGTAAGGTTTCGGTCCCACGCATGTCCAAAATCGCCATTCCCCCAGGTCCATTGTTTTTTTCCGGGCGACAGGTGATGGTCGGCTACATGCAACATCCCCGCCTGTGTATCGTGTTCGTAACAACCAATAAAGTCATAGGCTGACCGGATCGCCATGTAGGATGTGGGAACAGGGATGTTGTGGTACCTCGATATATCGGTGCCGGGTGCATAATTGACTTTATAATAGGTGCCTGTGGCAATAGGGAAGTCCGACACATCTCTTTTGCCATGATCGAATACGGCGTATACATCCGGCGGAAAAACGGATTGATAATGTTCATTCACTTTCACGGCAGGATTGGCCCACCAGAGAAATGTTTGAGGAAAAGGGCTCCTGTTGAATAATCTTCCTTTTATTTCCAGGTAGGCTTTGCCGGGATAAAGGGTGAAGCCTGCCATCCCTTTAGTGCGAAACATGATCTCTGTCTCGTTGACCCAAACCGTTTTGCTTCCATCCTGATTTTCTTCGATGGTGAAATCGACCGGGCTAAAGGTGCTGGGGCGATGGTGTTGCGGCCAGTTGAATTCAATGCCGCCCGATATCCAGGGGCCGGTAAGACCAACCAGCGCTGGTTTGATTACATGATTATAATAAATGAAATCCCTTTTCCTGATCTTGTCGTAGGCACGTTGAATCCTTCCACCTATCTCCGGCAGGATCATGATCTGGAGATACTCATTCTCGAGAAAAACAGCAGTGTACTCTTCATCAGTCGGCTCATTGGAAACAGTTTCAATAACAGGATGCGGATACACTACTCCGCTGCTGCCCTGGTACACTCTTTTTTCCAGGAACATCGGGTTCTTCTGCGCTTCTCCGGCCTTATAAGTAGGGATGGTAATTCTTTTTATGTATGCTGATACAATCATAGTCAATTATTTTCGCTTGCTTGTTGACCGGGAAAATGATTAGCCATGTTGTGTGTATCATCAAGCAGAGCAATCTATTCACAAATTTCACTGATCATGGGGCCAAAGGAAATAGGCAATTTTATGAATTTGATGGATTATTTTCTGATTTTTATAATTTGCAGGCAATATGAAAAATGAACAGGTCAGAAAAAAACATGGTTTTCGCGGACAGCAATTGATCGTAATCCCGCGGCGGATCATTGCCGAATTTCTCAGCAGCGATCCTATCACTCATTCGTTATACATCACAGATATCGGCTACTTTCCGAAAGCACTTTTTCACCATAGGGAACGATCTCATGGCGTAGATCAGCATATTATTATTTATTGTGCCGAAGGAAGGGGTTGGGTGGAAGTGGATGGTGTATATACAGAAATAGGTCCTTCGCAATTTGCTATCATACCTGCTGAACGTCCGCACAAATATGGGGCAGCTGAAGATGATCCATGGACTATTTACTGGATCCACTTCAAAGGAAGCACGGGCAATCATGCAGTTGAACTGTTGCAAAAAAGAGGAATGAATTATCGTGTGTCTGTAAATTACCACGAGAGCAGGATGCAACTTTTTAACGCGGTTTGCTTTCATCTTGAAAAAGGGTATAGCCGGGACAATCTCCGGTATGTAAACATGCTGTTTCACCATTTTCTGGCTTCGCTCTTGTATGAGGACAAGTTTGGAGCAGTTGCGGGTAGCAAAAACAGGGATGTGATTGATGTGGTGATCGAAGAGATGCAGAAAAACATCAACCAGCCGCTTATGCTGGAGGACCTTGCAGAATCGGCAAAATTGTCGGTCTCTCATTTTTCGGCCCTTTTCAGGGAGAAAACAGGTTATCCACCTATGGAGTATTTTACGCACCTGAAGGTGCAGAAGGCCTGTCAGTATTTACTGCTCACCAACCTGAAGATAAAGGATATTGCAGCAGAGCTTGGAATAGCCGATCATTATTATTTCTCGAGGTTGTTTACGAAGGTGATGGGAGCTTCGCCGAATCATTACCGCAAACGCGAAAAACGATAGTATCCGGTTTTCTTTTCCCCTGCCGCCAAAGCTTTACTGCCTTTGTATTACTAATTGATTACGGATATAGGAGATATTTCGCCCGTATAGCCTTAAACTTCTGCAATCCCGGTTCCCAACTTTTTCTGATATCTTCTTCCGACATTCCTGCTATGATCTGTTTTCTTAATTGATCAGTACCTATGCGCAGGTCAAAAGCTGATATGTCCTGGTTTACTCTTCCTGGGGTAAAGAAATTAGCCTTATCAGGATAAGCATTGTATAATTCAATTAACCACGATAAATTAATTTGGCGGCTCTCCCGAAGTTTGTTGACATCATAATCGCGAAGGTCAAGGCCATAACAAACGGAATCTTTATGGCGTGGGTTCTCACTCATTCCGGGAATACTTACTGGTTTGTATGAAAACGAGTACTTATTCTTCAATGCGGGTGCTCCAAGGATAGTAAAGGGCATATAAGTTCCACGGCCTTCATTAATAACTGTTCCTTCAAACATACATAAGCTCGGAAAAAGCATAACAGCTTGCTGTGTATTTAAATTCGGGGACGGATTTATAGGTAGCGTATAAGGCAGATCATGATTGTAATTGGCAACTTTTATGATTTTTATTTTGCATTGCTTCTTAAGATACCCTTCACCGTTAAGGTATTGTGCAAATTCTCCTATTGTCATGCCATGGGTCATAGGCGTATAATGTATCCCGATTGCCGATTTGAATTTGTCATCCGTCATTACCGGCCCGTCTACTACATATCCATTAGGATTGGGCCTGTCAAGGATGAGCAGTTCTTTATTGTTTTCTGCACAGCCTTCCATTACATGTTCAAGCGTATTGATGTTAGTATAGTAGCGGCAGCCCACATCCTGGATATCAACGACTATCCGGTCAATATCTGCCAGTTGTTCTTTTGTTGGTTTCTCGTTTCTGCCATATAAAGAGATGATGGGAATGCCGGTTTTGGCGTCTTTCTCATCACTCACCACAGCGCCATTACTGGCATTCCCTCTAAAGCCATGCTCAGGGCCAAACACTTTTACAATTTTAACCCCGAGGCTCAGCAAGCTGTCTACACTGCTTTTTTCCCCGATCAGGGAACTCTGATTGGCAACCAGGCCAACCCGTTTTCCTTTTAGATAAGACAAATATTTTTCAGTTTGGTCGGCACCTGTAATGATTCCGGGCTTGCCTGATGTGCTTTGGCTTGAGGGTGCCATTTGTGCCTTACAGTTAATATTACTGATCGCCACAAGCGTTAAGAAGAGTAGGGGAGCAAATCTTATCATTTTTAGGAGGTATAATTTGAGTAATGATACTTCAATAAATCCAGATGATGCATACTAAGAACAAAATTACAGGAATATTTTTTGCATATGAACTGATGAGAGCGGGTAATCTTTATGAAGGTTGTTACTTAAGGAGTTGGTGCTGTCGGCGTTGTAATTTGTTGATCTTTTTTTACTTTCACCCTAGAACCCTGATCAACTTGCCTCCCCATAGGCATGCATTGAAACTGTCACGATATATCGGCCAGCTTTTTTATCAATAATATATTCGGTATGCGTAGGACCTTAATATCACTCTCTCTAATCCTGTTCTGCTTTATTTCACAAAGTCAAGGGCGCTTTAGAATTATAGGAAAAATATTAACTAAAGAAGTTAATAAGGTTGAACTGATATATATTATGAAGGATTCGACATTTAATGTCGATAATAAGATTATATCCATTGCGGGTACTTCCTCTTTTACCTTTAGTGGATTTACACCTTATCCCTATGCAGCATATTTTCTGTTTAATGATAGTGTCAGAAGTAATCTTTTCTTTATTGATTCGGGGAACACTGACGTTTCTGTGAGAGGGTTTAATGAAGAAGTTGCGCTTTCTTATAAAAGTGATGCGGAATATAGAGCATCTTTTCTACCCTTAATGACTGAGCTGAAAGGCAAATCGCAAGGCTTTGTGAGTGGGTTACAGGCTTTAGAAAATGTGATGGATACGGCTTTAAAATTGAAAAAGGAAGATAGTCTGCGGTTATTAATACGGCAGAATTTAGATTTCCAGAAAAATTATCTGAGATCTTTCATAGAGAAGAACACCGGTAGCTATATTTCCTTGTGGCTCTTGTATTTTGATCTGATAAGGTTTGGCTATTCCCAAAAGCTGCATGAAGCTTTTCGTATGTTGACTGCGGATATAAAAAGAAACCCGATAGGAAAGGCAATAAATACAATGTTGGTTAATGGATTGAGAATCGAAGTTGGACGCCCATTTCCCAAAGTGGAATTGCTTAGCTTTAGTTCCAGGGAGATTGAACCTATTTCCTTGAGGAGCAAATTTACTTTTATCGATTTTTGGTATAGCAATTGTGCTCCTTGCTTAGCACAATTCCCAGAATTGAAAAAAATATATTCTGAATATAGCAGGGAAAAACTCGATATAATAGGGATTAGTGTAGATTCAGACCAACAGTTATGGTCAAAAACTATTGCTAACAGGAAAATTCCATGGACGCATTACCTTGACCTCGGCGGGGCAGTTACCGGCGAACTCTCTATCTTTTCCTTTCCAACAAATTTTTTATTAGATAGTAAAGGAAATATCGTGAAGAAGGATATTGGCATGGATGCCTTAAAGGATCTGCTAAAATAAAATTCTAAGGGACATGTTTTTTAATTCTTGTTAGCTGGATTACTATTCCTCTTAAATACAGTTGAAGCATCCTGTATTAAATTATAAAGGAAATTTTGATATCTCATTTAACTTTTGCAAAAGCAGGGAGTCTATGCTTAAAATAATCATAAAGTATGATCCGGATAAGCCTATTCCTACTCGCATTATCAGCATTGACAAGCTGCAGTAAAAACCACGACCCGCAACCTTCAAATCCTCCCACCTCCATGTATTTTCCGCCAAATTCAGGCACAACATGGGAAACCGTATCCCCTTCTACATTGGGGTGGAATCAAACCGCCATACAACCTTTAAAGGAATATCTCTCGCAGAAATACACCAAGTCATTTATGATACTTGTAAATGGAAGAATTACCATGGAAGAATATTTTGACGGGCACACCCCATCCTCCGAATGGGAATGGAATAGTGCGGGCAAAACATTGGTGGCAACCACAACAGGGATAGCGCAGCAGGAGGGATTGCTTAACATTACTAATAAAGCCTCCGATTATCTGGGCACTGAATGGACAAATATGCCGCTGGCCAAGGAAAACCTGATAACGGTAAGGCATCTGTTAACGATGACATCCGGAATTGATGACAGCAGCCCATTGGTAATAAAACCTAACCTGACCTATGTTGCCGATGCTGGTACAAGATGGGCTTATGGAAATGTTTTCCAGAAATTAATGGATGTAGTTGGTGAAGCAAGCGGGAAGGAATTTGAAACGTATTTCAATGAAAAGTTGAAAGATAAAATCGGGATGGATGGATTTTGGAATTTCGGGGCGGTCTACTCTATTTATCACAGCACTACAAGAAGTATGGCAAGGTTCGGCCTGTTGGCATTGAATCAGGGAAAATGGAACAGCACCGAGGTGATCAATGAACCTTTTTTCAAGGAAAGCACCACTACATCGCAGAATATAAATCCTTCTTATGGTTACCTGTGGTGGCTGAACGGGAAAAACAGTTATATGGTTCCCGGCAGCCAGATCGTATTTCCCGGTTATTTAGTTCCTAATGCGCCTGCAGATATGTATTCGGCGATGGGTGCCAGCGACCAGCGCATTTATGTAATTCCCAGTAAAAAGATGGTAGTGATAAGAATGGGAACTGCTTCTGATCCGGCACACCCAAGTTTTGCATTGTCGGGATTCGATAATGAACTTTGGGGAAAGATAAAGGCAGTTATAAATTAAAATGCCGGCGTTAATACTTTTTGTAGTGTGGATATGGCCTTTTAATCCATTTGAGTTTAAAACCGGGCGGGTTATCTGTTAAAGGATTTTCACCGCCCGGCATTGTATACTCCCGTTTATTTCAAAAAACTGCTGCCCAATGACGGTATGGAGGGCCCGGCTGAATTAAAACCGCCTTTCACACTTATTTCTACCTCTCCAAGGGTTATGCCTGCTTTGCCTCCCCAGGGGGCATCGTCTTTCTCACCTGTTGATTTATTTTCAGTTGAAGTCAATGTTTCTTTCACCTCTGCACCTGCTTCTCCTTTTACTATCAAATCCACCGGGTTCATGTTGCCGTCAAACTTGATGGTAGTTTCGACTGTTGCGCCTATAGAGGCCTTGAGGTTTTTAGTGAGCTCAAATTCTTTATCCTTACCAGCTTTGGCAGATATGCTATGACCTGTCGTTTCCCAGGTTACAGGGTCCACACTGCGTTCATAAGCAAATGATCCTGCTTTAAAATCGGCATAGACTGACCAGCCATTGCAGTCCATTTTTCCTCCGGTTACAGCAAGGTCAATCCCAAAATCTAATTCACAATGTTCTCTCTCCCATACCTGTATTTTTCCTCTTGTGGTATTATCCTTTTTTAAATAATCGTTACAGGGTTTTGAGAACCCTCCATCTACATTGAAAGGAAAAAGCGGCCAGGCAAAACTTTTCAAGCCGGTCAGGTAGCCAACATATGCCTGGTAGTTGACCGGTGTGGGGTCCTGCATTGATTGCATTACGATGGTGTTCCAGAAAAGATATTCCTGCAAACGCTGGTTAAGCAGGTCTTCAATTTTTTGGATGAATTGATTATTTATTCCGGCAATTTCTTTCAGCCATTTTGCCTGTCTTTCCTGCCTTAATGTACATAGCTCCTTTTCAATCTGCATCAGCCGGGCATTTTCAGCATCCTTTCCTTCGCCGCCGTCCAGTTTTCCCTGCTCCTTTACCAACGCATTTATCTTGTTGTCGAAATCCGTTTTCAATGCCTGCTTCAGTTCATTCTCCCTATTCGCCCTGTTTTCAGATTCTGTTTTCATCCGGCTGTAGTACGACTTGCTGTATTGCGGATTGTCGATACCTGCCAGCATTATGGCCCCCTGTACACTAAAAGGATTGGTGAGCGATGCTTTCATATCCTGTACAGATTTTGCAAATCCCGGTTTTCCTGCATTGGCCATCGTTTGCTGTATTTGCGCCATCCTCTTAGTCTGGTTATCCATGACCTGCTTTTCGTATTGCTTCGAAAATTCCCTGCCTGTTTTTCTTGCTTCGTCTATGGTAGCATCGAGATTTTTAAAATAAGCATTGATTGCAGGATATGCACTTACTGCTTCTTCATAAGACGAAGGGATCTCTGGCACAACAAACCGCTTGGTAATGCTATGGTCTTTATAATATTTTTGGAACCTGGGGCGGATTAAACCGGTCAAATCTGTTTGCGGTGCTACCTGCTGCAACAGGTTTACCAGTTCTGTCGTAACTCCCCCGTTTTGAATGGCTTTTTGGGCATATCCGGCACAGGCAGCATTATCGCCCTGCTGGCGTGCTATGAGTGCCATGGAACGTTGAGCTTCGGCATTGGCAGTGTCTTTACCTATGGACAATAACAGGTTTTGTTTGGCTTTGTCTGTATAACCAAGACTTAAATATGCCTGCCCGATATTATTAAGCAATGTGCTGCTTCCGGGAACAAATTTTTGAGTATATAACAGCAGCGGCAACGATTTATGTGCATACCCCGAGATGGTGAGTAAGGCGCCAAGATTATTGAGCGAAAGATAGTCGGTAGGATCGGTGATACAGGCATTTTCAAGCAGGTACAATGCTTTGTCTAGCTCATTGTTGGCCCAGTAGAACATGGCAAATTGCCCGGTTTGCTTGCCTTTGTCCAATAGCTTTTGTACGGCTTTTACGTTATCGGGCTTCATTGCCGCCTCTGTTTGTGAAAAAATGGGTTTTAAATAAGCCACCAGTTTTTCCTTGCTGACAGGGGTTGCGGGTATTGCTAATGTAGAAACCGTAGCAGGGATTTTATTAGGGTCGCCCATGGGCATCATGGCCGCACCGGATGCATTGGGCTGCTGCATATTTTTCTGGGCAGTTTGCATGGTTTTGTCAACCCCCATTTTTTCCAGCATGGCTCTTTGCTCAGGAGTCATGTTTTTTTTCAACTCCTCCATTTTCTTCATGGCATCTTCCATGCTTTTGTCTTTTTGTGCCGCCGCCATTATAGGCAGTATAAGAAGAAGGGCGAATATGTGTTTCATCTGTATATTTTTATTATTTGAATAGATGCAGATCTGGGTCTGGCTATTTTATTATTTTACCGGTGTACCGCTTTTTACATAAATATTGCTGATGTAAATTTTTTCACTGCCGGAGTACCAACCATATCGTTTAAAAGTTTTCCCGGCAGGCAATACATTATCGTCGTGCATTACTTCTTTGCCGTTTACTGTTACTTTTACTGCAGCACCGTTTATGTCAATACTTACATGCGTTGCTTCATTTGCTTTTATATTCGTTAACCTTACATCGGTAAGGGTTTCATTGTACGCTACTTCCATAAACCGTTTGCTGGTTTGCGATTCCCCACTCGGTGCGAGATTAAATTGAAACCCATTCCGGTTCATATCATGCAAGTCGATTGAATTATATTTCTTGTTATCATAAGTATCCAACCTGAAAGTAACTGGCGTTCTTTTGTTTGACATATCGCTGCTGAAATACACATCATAGCTGACGGTAAAGCTGGCCGGAAGTGGTTTAGTAAAGTCGGGATAGAAGGTGAAATCATTGGGTATAATGATCCATTTGCCCTGCTGGCCATTCAGGGTTTTCAATGTTGCATTCGCAAAATCATGACCATTATGTCCATACGTATGCCAGCCTTTTGCAGAAAAAGCGCCAGGTTGATGACCCTCAAAATCTTCATACAGGATAGTAAAGGGGTCTTTGTTTTTTGTAGCACTTGCTGCAGAAACAGTTGCGGGTGCCGGTATATTATTACCTGAAGATTTCGCTGGTGCATTTACCGGTGTATATGCAACGCTCTTCATCGCTTCGGGCTGCGACAGCCATTTCGCAGCATAATCAAAATTAAAATTGCGTAACAGGGTATTTACAAAATAATCTCTTCCCGAAGTGAATTGAGGATCGAATTGTGACAGGTTACCCACCACACTTCCGTTATCTGAAAAATTCATGTACAGCCACATAGGTTTATCTGTCCTTGACTGGTCAATCGTTTGTTTGGTGACAGCAACAAGAACCCGGTATTCAAGAAATGTTTTGTTGCCTGGTAAACCATTAATGATACTTTCGGGATTTAGAACAGTATGCCCCGCCTCATCTTCAAGCATCGCATATTGTTCTCTTAGCCTGGTTTCTTCCTTATAAAAGGGTTTTAGGCGGTCCAGGGTCTGCTGCAGGGTTCTCATTACGTAGGAGTTTTTTTGTGCAATACCCGGGTAAGCAGCCAGTTGCTGATTGATATACTTCACAGCGTCTTTTACCAGTACGGGTTTAAAAGGCCATTCGCCGTTTTTTGTGATCACCACTCCAATCCCATTAAACGGCTTTCCGTTATTGTGATAGTGATTGATGTAGGTACGGTAAGTATATAGTTGCGGTAAGACCCGTTTGTCAACCCCTTCAGATTTTAATTGATCATCAGTGTCTCCGGTACTGAGTTGGGCCCGTTCGGCAAAAAGATATAATCCGTCGGGATTGAAGCCACCTCTTATGTAATCGCCGGGAAAATTATTGAAACCTAGCCCCATGTAGAGCCCATGCTCACCATCGGTGTATAATTTGCCGTTTTTGTAAATGGCAAGGAAGCCGGCTATCTGGATACCATAAGTGTGCAGTGCCGGTGTTTCAAAGGGCCACCAGCGGCTATTATCTTTGAACACATACTTCATAACGACTCCCTTGGGTAATACAGATTGTTTTACCCAGTTGAACAGCATATCGGCCGCCTGTTGCTGCCACACAGAATAACTGACACCTGGTACATATTGATCTTTTATGGGTTTGTATGTCTGCTGTTTTGGTGCATTAAGCAGGTATCTCCAATCCAATACAGAGTCTCTACTCAGTTCGGTGTCGGTTCGCTGGGCTCTGGCAGTGTATACTGCAAGAAGCAGCAGGCCTATAGCTATCAGTCTTTTCATATATAAATTCGATGTCGGTACTATAAATACTATCTCACATAGATGTCCCAGATATTGGTTTCGGTACTGCCGTCTGTAATGTTTGTTTGGGCGCCATTTTTCCAATATTGAGCTGCATTATGGCCGCCAATAACGCCAAACCCAGCTACGTATACATCATTTCCAAAAACTTTAATGGATGTGGCTGCATTCGTAGAACTGCTGCCAGCTGTTAATGCTGTTGCTGTTCCGTTTTTCCAGTATTTGGCCACATTCTTATTAGTGAGAGCTTCAATTCCTGCACAGTACACATCATTGCCGTTCACGCATATTCCGAAAATGGCTGCATTACCGGCTTCCGACAAAATCAGTGTTCCGTTTTTCCAGCATCGTACGGCACTGCTGGTGCTGCTGTAAAACTCATATCCTGCCACATACACATCATTATTGTTTACAGCCATGGCCTGCGTATAGGTACTTATCGTACCATCGCTCAATACAACAGCAGTTCCGTTCTTCCAGTATTTGGCAACATATTTCCCGGCAGCATTAGCTTCATAGCCTGCTACATACACATCGTTGCCGCTTACAATAATGTTTCGCGCAAAAGAAGCCATGCCAACGGTTCCCAATATAACAGGTGTTCCGTTTTTCCAGTATTTGGCAAGTGCAACAGTAGTATTGTTTACCGGCACCAGTTCGTATCCGGATACATATACATCGTTGCCGCTCACAAAAACAGATGATACAATATTAGAAGTAGTGCCGTCACTAAGTATAACAGGGTTTCCATTCTTCCAGTATTTAGCAACGTATTTTCCGTTGGCACTGCCTTCATAACCGCCGGCATACACATCATTATCTTTTACAAACAGCGAACGGACAATGGAGAATACCGTGCCTGTTCCCAATACAACAGCAGCTCCGTTCTTCCAGTATTTGGCTACCTGGATATTTGAAGCATTATTTTCAAACCCGGCCAGGTATACATCGGGAACGTAGGTGATGGTGCCACCGGTTGCTGTCACATTGCCGGAGGTAACTGAAACCACACCGCTTGTATTTCCTACGGCGGGTACATTTACCTTAATGGCAGTAGCGGATGCTGAGATCACGGTAGCGGTTACGCCATTTATAGTAACCGTATTATTGGCGGCAGAAGTATTGAAATTGCTCCCGTTGATGGTAAGCTCATCGCCGTAATGCAGGGTAGTGGCTGAAAGGGAACTGATCACAGGCGCCGGAGCCTTATATTCATCATCCTTTTTGCTGCAGGATGATGAAATGAGGCCAACGATCGAAACTATTGTTATTGTTTGCCTTAATTTATTAACAGGGACGTGATTCATATTATTGCTTGTTGATGAAAGGACTTTGTGCTTATTTAGACGGCATAAAAATATCATGGAGAAACAGGCAGTACAATCATTTAAAAAGATGAGTTTTCAGAAAAATCATTAAAAAAGGGGATAGGAATCAAGCCGGTTTGATCATTAATTTGAAATGGGAGAGGACCGGATCTGGTAAACCGGACTGGGGCAAAATTGTGGCTGATCTTGCTTTTAAAGGATGTAAATAGCAGGGGTGTTAACGGCTATTTTACCAGCCGTAACCGGTCCAAAAAGTCTGCTGTACCGGCTATATCAAATTCCTGTTGCAGAACGTAGTGCTTCTTAAGATCAAGCGGCAGGAACTGCCCCCATTTTCCCAGGTAAAACCTATCGGGATCATCATTCATTAGTTCGCTGATTATGGAAGGCATCAGTTTTAATTCTTTTTTCAGGAAAGGAACCAGGTTTGATAAGGCTGTCTTCGTTGTTAAGGTGATTTTGAACTTATCCGTTATCACTTCCTGGTTACGCAGCAGGAAGGCAAGGGTATCATATATCCGGCTGCCTGCAAATACATACAAGGTCGTTCGACCATTATCCACCACTGCGGGACGCTCGCATTGAAAATCATTTATCGTCACCTGTTTAAAGGCCAGTTTCAGTTCATCTATGTAATGTTGAGCATCCGTGTCGAGGCCTTTTATTTGATCGTTGATGCAAAGCAGCTCCAGCATTTTTTCTTCCACCTTCGGATGCACATCCGCCATATTTCCTGCAAATGCCGTTTGACCTTTGCCGAAACCCGGCACAACAGTCAGCCGGCGGCTTTGAATATCGGTATGCGTGATCTTCCAAACCTTGCCTCCCAGCAATAGCTGCGAACCAGGCTGCAGGGATGCTTCATGGGGAATGGTGCCCAGTTTTTTATTTCCCTGTATCACTGTCATCATTGTTTGCGCGGCGAACATGGCATAAAAATCCCGCTTATTCGTAAGCAGCTCTCCACGATATCCCACTATCAGTTCTCGTTTGAGATCTTCTACGTAATCCTCCTGTATCATATAGTCGATCAACATAGTTATTGCTGACTCTTCGAATTGACGGAAGGCTGCATTTCTTTTTATCTTTTCAACCAGTTGTTTTTTCCCCATCCCATTGCTGGCCATTAATTCAGAAAGTAGCTGGTGAAATAAAATGTCATAAGGCTTATGCCGGTTATGCAAGGGCTCAACAAACCCTTCCTGGTACAAATCGCGGCAGGCAATGGCTTGTAATAAGGACCATGGATTTGTTGCATACACCAGCAACCTGCTCACATCCGTTTGCCGGCCACTGCGACCGGTTCGTTGTATCAGCGAACTGACAGAATGGGTGGCATCTACCTGTACCACCAGGTTGATAGAACCGATATCGATCCCCAGTTCCAGCGTCGAAGTACAGATTATGCAGAAGGACTGATACTTATTATTCTTTGCAAAGTGTTCTATGTACTCCCTTTCTTCTTTATGCCGAAATCAGTTTAAAGATTTTCCCTGATCAGGCGTTCCAGGTCATTGGCTGAAGAAACACCGGATTGTCTCCACCGGACTTCTCCTTTTTTAAAGAGAATTAAGGTGGGAACCCCACGGATGCCAAACTCGACGGCCGTTTGAGGGCTTTTGTCTACATCGATCTTGATGATGGAAGCACGATCTCCCACCCGTTGTTTGACTTCCTCTAAAATAGGGGCCTGGGTTTTGCAGGGGCCACACCATTCAGCAAAAAAATCGACCAATACTGGCTTATCCTGTCCGATCACTTCCCGGAATGTCATATTGTGTTTTTTATCGTATTAATTGGGTAAGTCAAAAGTAATATTCAGCATGAGGTTGTTTTCTTTTAACCAGTTTGCGCCCGATAGCGGCAAACGGTTTATGTAAATGTAACCAAACTCTGCTTTCAGCTGAGATAAACATTTACATTCAAAATGGGTTCCCAGGCGATTGTGGTCCACAAGATGACCCGGTTGAACGCCAGCAGCATTCACAAAGACCTCATCATAAAGCAGGAAGGACAATCCTGGTTTGATGTTGTATTGCAAGCCTGCCCGGTTTCGCCATCTGACGATGTTCCTTGATTGGTTGCTTAGCATCCGGTATTCAATAGCGTTCCGGTTGATCAGGCTAAAACGAGCGAAAAGGTCTTTTTGCCAAAGTGCTGCTATTGAAAATCTGGTTTCTTTCCCTGGTGCATATATTTCATCTTCGGCTTTTTCAATAATGCGATAATGGCTGAAGCGGGCAAACGGCGATATCGAAATTTTCAGCTCATTAGCAGGCAGATAATGTATCCAGGTCCTTAAGGAGTACATCAGGTTGTGGCTTAAGATCATGTGATCGGTAAAGCCGCTCTGTCTTCTGTGCTGCACTTCAATATCAGCTGTTAACTGTGTCGATACTTTATAAGCCATCGTTCCCCTGAACCATGCATTGTTTTTTGCTTGCGCGAATACATCAGTATTGAAAAAACAAATCAATGTGAGCAGAGATAGTAATTTGAGTATGCTTGTTATCATGTTATCTGAAACCTGGGAGGCCTTTACATCTTTCCTTTCATCATTCTGTTCCAGTACATATAAGGCAGCATGTATTTTTTCAGCAACCATAACCGCCAATGTTCTTTATCACTATTGCTGATAAGCAGGTATCTCAGCATGGGGTCAGGTGTAAATTCATTTTTGTAGTTGAACTCGGCCAACACCATTTTTCCATATCCTGTTACCAGCGGGCAGGAGGAGTATCCTTCATAAGATATGTTGTCTGCAGGACTGCCATTTAACAACTTCAGTAAATTGTCTACAACTACAGGCGCTTGCTTGCGGATGGCGGCACCTGTTTTTGCAGTAGGCAATGCTGCTACATCGCCGAGACCAAAGATGTTGGAATAGGTTTTATGTTGCAGACTGTTGTTGTCAACGTCAAGCCAGCCTCCGCTGTTTGAAAGACCGGAATCACGTATAAATCCCGGAGCGGCTTGTGGAGGCGCCAGGTGAAGAAAGTCGAAAGGAACTTCAATGAGACCTTCAGCTGTAACGGCACTTCCTTTTATTATATCCGGCGGCTGGGGTTTGTCAGGAGATGTGGTGTCTCTGAAGTATACCAGCTTCCGGGCTGCATCTATTTTTACAGGTGTATGAAAAAGGCGGAGATCAACATTGTACCGGTTGATTACTTTCATAAGAGTGTCTGCAATGGTTTTTACGCCAAATATGACCGTTCCCGGTGTAGCAAAGACTATATTGGTCTTATCTGCCAAACCTTTCTGCCGCAAATAATCCGCTGCCAGGTACATGGCTTTTTGAGGAGCGCCACCGCATTTGATCGGGGTGGCCGGTTGTGTAAAAATGGCATTGCCTCCTTTGAATGCCTGCAGGAGTTTCCAGGTGTGCGCAGGGTCGATATAATTGCTGCATACTATCCCTTTATCCAATGCTTCCGATAATCCTTCGATCAGGGATAGGTCATAGACCAAACCGGGAGCCAGCACCAGGTAATCATACCTGATTATTCCATTTTTGGCTGTTATCACCTCATTGCTGGCCGGAGATACTTTTGTAACACGGTCCTTGATCCAGTCAACCCCTGCCGGTATTACCGAAGCTTCTTTTCTTATGGTCTTTCCCATAGCGTAAGTGCCTGCACCAACAAGCGTGAATGCCGGCTGATAATAATGGGTTTCTGAAGGCTCAATGATGGCAATAGATAAAGCAGGACGCTTTCTTTTCAGTTGAGCGGAAACCATAATGCCGGCAGTGCCGCCACCGACGATCAATATTTGGTAATTCGTTTTCATCTGCAACCTTATATAGATTATACAAAAGAAGAAGTAAAATTGCGTCGGTAAAAAGAGAAAGACGGTAACTTTAGTTACATAAAGAGTGTTTTTAGGAAAAGAGACCTTCTGGGCAGTAAACGGTCTGTAATCTCATTCAATTAAAAAAGGGATCCGGAATGAACAATAAAATCGGGGTAGAAACCTTGCATCTTTTTCCTGTATTGGACAGTATGTTGATCGAATTGTTAGGGTCATTGACAAAGGAAGAATGGAATGCTCAAACAGTTGCCAGGCTTTGGAAAGTAAAAGATGTGGCTTCTCACTTACTGGATGGGAATTTAAGGGCTTTGTCAATATCAAGGGATGGCTATTTGGGTGAAAAACCTGAAAACGTAAATTCCTACGAGGACCTTGTTGCTTTTTTAAACCAGCTGAATTTATCCTGGACGAATGCGACAAAGCGGCTAAGCCCGCAGGTATTGATCCGTCTTTTAGAGATAACAGGAAAAGAATATTCAGCACATCTGCAAACATTGGGTCCTTTTGATAGCGCCGTGTTCTCAGTTGCCTGGGCAGGGCAGGAGGTGTCTCCAAACTGGTTTCATATTGCCAGGGAATACACTGAAAAATTTCTGCACCAGCAGCAAATCAGGGATGCTGTCGGAAAACCAGGGATCATGATCAAAGAATTATATTATCCTTTCCTGGATACATTCATGTATGCCTTCCCACATACTTTCAGGGATGTGCAAGCCGAAACAGGAACTATTGTGTCGCTTAAGGTTTCCACAGATATTGGTGGCCAGTGGAGTATTGTGAAAACGGGCAATGGCTGGGAATTGAATAAAAATACTGATCTCAATCCCCGCACCCAGGTAACAATTGATCCTGATACAGCCTGGAAGCTGTTTTCGAAAAGCTGGAGGCCTGAGCAGGTTTCAGGTAAGGTTGAAATAGAGGGCGATCGGTTACTGGGTGAGCAGGCTTTAAAGATGGTTGCAGTAATGGCGTAAAAGAATACGGCTTTTCGGAAAGCGTTAGTCGTATTCTTATATGAGCCCCTGCTTTGTCGCTTTACTGATCAGGATTGCCGTGTTTTTAGCATCAAATTTTTCCAGCAGGCTTTTGCGGTGGGTGTTGACGGTGGCAACGCTGATGAAAAGCTTCTCTGCTATCTCTGTATTGGTAAGTCCTTCTGCGATCAACCGCAGTACTTCTTTTTCTCTCCGGGTTATCAGTGGTATTTTATCATCCTGTTCTTTCAGTGAAAGGGCTGCTTCTGCGCTCAGGTAATTCTTGCCAGACATAACGATGGTGATTGCTTTGAGCAATTCCTCCTTGGTAGCATTTTTCAATATATAACCTGATGCGCCGTTTTCTGTCATGTTGCGGATAATGGCCTGTTGATTAAATGTGCTCAGGCCCAATACAAATACCGAGGGATATTTTTGCTTTACTTCCTTACACAGATCAATACCGCTTTTATCGGGCAGGCTCACATCCATCAGTATCACATCGGGCTGTTGTTGTTTTAGAAAACTAAGACAGGAAGCTGCATTGGTAGCATGGCCGATCCATTCAATATCCTTTTCGTTTTTTAATAATGAACGGATGCCTTCGATCACCATGTAATGATCATCTACTATGAATACAGATGCTTTCATCAATAAAATAAAAAGTCAAAAACTGAAAGCAGTTTATTGAAGTTAACGCTACTCAAACATTTATTTCAATCAAAACGGAAGAGCCTTTGCCTGGCGATGACACTATATCTACTTTTCCCTTTAAAAACTCTATCCGGTTTTGAATATTGCTCCAGCCGATCCCGGATGATTGTTTCAGGGCGGCTGTATCGAATCCTTTACCATCGTCTTCTACTGTAACAGTCAATAATTTTTCCTGTTCTGCTGCATGAACCTGCACCAGTACGTTCTTAGCCGCAGCATGTTTAATAGAATTGTTGACCAGTTCTTGCACAATACGGTAAATAGTAATGGCAATAGTTTGTTCTATCTCTATTTTGTCCATGCCGATAGCCTGATAATTGGTATTGATCACACCGCTTCGGTCAATTTCATTGCAAAACTCTTTCAGGGCAGTGTTAAGCCCATACCTTACCAGCACCTCAGGCATCATATTATGAGCCACTCGGCGCATTTCCCTGATGGAACTGTCCAGCATATCAATGCTGCGTTCAAATGCCCGGGCATTGTCGGGCGTCATTATCAGATTTTCTTTCATATTGCTTAAAGAGTGTTTAATTCCGCTTAGCATTCCACCCAATCCATCATGAAGATCTTTGGCCAGGCGGGTACGTTCCTGTTCTTCACCTTTAAGTACTGCTTCTGTGGCGGCAAGTTGTTTTTCTGTTTCCAATTCTGTAATGCGCTGTTGTTGTATTTTACGGCGGATCTTATAGTTCCGCCAGGCAAGTATCAGGGCGATCAAAAGGATGGCAGCGCTGATCAAAAACACATAGTTCAGTATGTTTTTCTGCCTGATGACAGACTGCTGTGTTTTTATTTGCTCTTCTTTTTTTTCAACGCTGTATTTTGTTTCCAGTTCTTCTGTATAGAAATTCAGTTCTTTAAGGTTTGTGGCGCTGATGAGTGAATCGTATTTAAAAGAATAATTCCCTCCTTCTTTTATATTTCCCTGCATGTAATAGAAGATCGAATAGCTTCGGTACAGGTTTCCCAGCGCCTCTACATTGCTCTCTTTTTGGACGATATTAATGCCGGTGTCCAGTTCAGCTTTTGCAAGGGTGTACTTTTGCTGCGAAATCAAACTCAGCGCAAGCGCATTATGCGTCTCAGCCGAAGTTTGCCTGTCGGGGAGCTTTTTGGCATATTCTGACAGCTCTTTTGCATAGTTTTCTAAAGCTTTTATGTTCCCGCTTCTGAAATTGTCATAGCAAAGGTTGAGTAAAGCATAATTGATATTGACAATGTCTTCTTGTTGCTTGGCAAACTCTAACTGTCTTTTGCTGATGCTGGTGGAGCTGTCGAGCATATTCAATTGCGAGTAACTGGCAGATAGGTTGTTTAATCCCATCATTACGGCAAAAGGATTATTAAACGTTTTCCCAAATTCAATCGCTTTTCCGGCATATATAATTGATTGGTCAAACTGCTTTAAATTGAAGTACGTGTTTGAAGCAGTAAGGTTCCGGATGGGAAAACTTAAGCTGTCTTTTGTTTTCTCAGATATGTCGAGGCATTTCAGGATACAGTCGATCGCGGACTTGTATTGGCCAAAGTGATTGTAAATGGCAGAAAGATTATTATAGGACTTAGCCAATAGCTTCATGTCATTTTCCTTCTCAGCCAGGTCTTTATTTTTTAATGCATACTCAAGGGCTCTCTTATAATCATTGTTGTAATAATAGTATTCTGCAAAACCGACGTTAATATAAAAATCGAATTTATCGGTTTTGATTTTTTGGGCTAGTTTATTTGCTTCATTTAAATAATAATAAGAACTGTCATAGTTTTTAGTGGCGTATAATTTTTGAATGTTTACCAGTAACCTGATTTTGGAACTGTCTTCCTTTGCTGATTGCAGTGCATGGATAAGGCTGTCTTTTTTACTTACTGTTTGTGCCACGCCATTGAATCCAAAGAACATAACAGTAATAATATATAGAAGTAGTCTCTTCATTCAGGAAGTATTAGGCGATTTTAACTATTGCAAAATAAGGGATGGGACGGCTTATCTAATATCCTCTTTTTTAATGATTTTTTGTACAACCCACCCGCCCACTGCTTTAAACATCTCCTACCATTCTCAAAAAATCATCTTTTTTAATGATTGCACACCCCTGAGCCTACATATACTTTTACTCCACAAAGCAAACACACAATGGCAGACCAACAACAAACACCGGCAATAGCAGACGATGGCAAAACAGTTGCCATTATCAGTTATCTCACCATTATCGGGTGGGTAGTAGCGCTACTGCAACACAACAATAATAAAACCGTGCTCGGCACCTTTCACCTGCGGCAAAGTATTGCGCTGTTCGTGATAGCCCTTGCACTCTGGATAGTACAAATGTTCTTCGCATTTATACCATATACCGGATGGCTGATCAATGTGTTATTCATCCCTGTTTATATCGGACTCTTTATACTGTGGCTGATCGGTTTTATCGTCGCACTAAACGGTCAGGAAAAAACAGTCCCGATTATTGGCGATAAAGCACAGCAATGGTTTCATAGCGTGGGATAATACAGGCAAATCCACACTTCCCGTATTGCGTTTTTGCAATGCGACGTTCTTCGTGATAAAACAAAATCAGTCATTATGAAAAACTGT
>OFTY01000456.1_pt1 | contig 29381 bp, 19 predicted proteins | sample 1775061 | NCBI WGS metagenome assembly OFTY01 (sample SAMN08195773, study PRJEB24354) | sludge metagenome | isolation source: sludge from phenol fed wastewater aerobic bioreactor B | place: India: Nagpur | collected 2016-09-16 | reverse complement strand
TTTCAATATCCTGCTTATCCTGTTCCGATAAATTCAGCGGCTTTGATAGCAAGGTATCCCTGTTCACAGGATCTCCCACCACTTTGTCGGGCTGATCATAATAATCAATCACTTCACGCAATGTTTTAAACATGCCATTGTGCATATAGGGAGCTGTTAAGGCAATATTCCTTAATGGGCCGATTTTGAACATACCTAAGTCTGCCGTGTTTTTGGTAAGGGCCGCCCGGCCACTGTCGTTTAAATTTTTTCCGTTGAACAAGCCGATATTCCTGAATTCAGTATTGCTGAAATCCGTTCCGAAATGACATTTAACACATTTTGCATCGCCGTTGAACAATTCAAAACCCCTTTTAACCGATTCGCTTACGGCAGATTCACTGTCGTTCGTCTTCCACTCATCAAATGGAGAATCGCTTGTTTCCATAGAATGCTGAAACGCTGCTAATGCTTTACCCAGGGTTTTTACCGAAGGTTTTTCACCAAATATTTGTTGGAACGCTGTATTATAGAATTCGTTTTTTGTCAAACGTTCTATGGCGCTGTCTATCGGCAAATTCATTTCTAAAGGGTTAGTGATAGGGAACATGGCCTGTGCTTCAAGTGTTGTGGCCCTCCCATCCCAGAAAAAGAAAGCAGCGGAATTCAAATTCATTGCTGATGGTGTATTACGCACACCCATTCTGCCAAATACTCCCGGACTTACAGCACTGGTATCGGCGAATGCAAATTCCGGTTTATGACAACTGGCGCAACTGATCTTTTTATTGGATGATAAAATGGTGTCAAAGAATAATTGTTTACCCAGGGCAATATCATCTTTGGGCAATGCATTGGCATTGCTGCAGAATGAATTGGACAATACCACTACACCAGCTATAAGTAATATGACAATGAAATAAATTTTCATGATACTGCTTTTTAGTATGCAATGGGCTTTATTTTTTTATACGGTGCAACACTGTGCCATCCATATCGATCCGCCGTGGCTCACAACTGTCTTCAATAGCTTTGAAACGGATAGAATCGCCACCGAGAAAGTCGATTGTGTAAGTGCCATAATATTCTCCGTTTCCGCCGCAGATAGGATCATACGATCTCAGCGTATCATTTTTAAAGATTGACTTTCCGCTGCTGAATAACTTCCCGTCTACATAGTAATCATGTGTGCCATTATTGCGGAAACGAACTTCAGCCATGGGGCCGCTTTTGAATTTTAAGCTCCATTTACCGTAAATGTTGTGATCATTATTACTTTGCCGGCAGGAAAAGAACAGTATGCTTATCAGGAAACAAAAAATGAGTTTCATAAACGAAGGTTTAATGGTTGATGGTTATTTTTTTACTCTTTTCATGGCTACCCCATTGGAGCCATGGATTCTTTCCTGGCAGGTATCCTGCAGCATCTTAAAGCTGACAGAATCCTTGTAATAAGTCAGTTTGTATAATCCTTCATATGCCATATCACAATTACCATCTCTGAAGTAGATGGAGTCGCCTACTGTGCGATACTTACCACTCACGACCAGTTTACCGTCAATAAAAGCATCGTAAGTACCATTGTCTTTAAAGCGGCCAATGACCAGGTACGGTTTCCCCTGGTTATCCAAATGCGCATCCCATTCACCCGCGATATTATGATCGGGTTGTTCTTCCGGTGCATTATTACAGGAGCAAATAATGAGGATCAGGCTTAATGCGGCAAGGAGTTGTTTCATGTTTGATTGTTTACTGGTGCTGATAAATGTTTTTCAAAACTATAGGCTACAATAAAAAAAGGCATTTGCGGTTGTTGCAAATACCTTTGAACATGTTGTGACCGGAATTATTGATTTACAGACTTTTGCTGTTGTTGCAGCAATGTTTGTTTTTGTTGCGCGATCAGGAAATGGCTCCTTGTTCCGGAACAGCACTGGGCGGGTAGCCGAAATGTTTTGAAAAGGCAGTGGAGAAATTGGCGGGATTGGTGTAGCCTACTTTGTAACAGACTTCAGCCACTGTGGCCGCATGTTGCTGCAGCAGGTCGTGTGCGCGTTGCATGCGGATCATGCGGATCAATTCACCAGGACTTTGATCTGTCAGATCTTTCAATTTTCTATGAAGTTGGGTGCGGCTCAAACCAATTTTCCTTCCCAGGAAATCAGTACTCAACTGGTCATTGTCCAGATCGTCTTCGATAGCTGTACGCACTCTTTCAAGGAATTTCTTTTCTATGGAAGGCAGTTCTTCTGTAACCGTGATCCAGTTATTGCCTTTGCTGTACTTTTTACGTAACTGCTGCCGTGAGCGGATCAGGTTCTCTATCAATGCCAGCAATTCTTCTTTGTCAAAAGGTTTGGAAAGATAGGCGTCAGCGCCAGTCTCAATCCCCTGTATGCGGCTATCGCGGTCAGTTTTGGCTGTAAGCATGATCACAGGGATATGGCTGCTGCGTTCGTCCGTTTTTAAAGTGGCGCAGAGCTCATACCCGTTTTTACGGGGCATCATCAGGTCAGTGATCACCAGAGTGGGAATGGATTCCAGTGCTGTTTTGATCCCATCTTCACCATCCTTTGCAATAAGCACTGTATAATTTTCCGGTAAAGAGAGTGAGATGAATTGTCTTAATTGTTCATTGTCTTCCACTACCAGTATGGTGGTGGCATCGGGCTCCGTTGCAGGCATTGCCTCTTTTTCGTGCACATATTCGGGTGCATGACTATTTTGTGTGTTCAAGGAAGTTCTATCATAGGTGGTGCCTTCTTCTATTTCTTTATAAGGCAGCACTACCGTAAATGTTGTTCCTGTGTGCAAAGCGCTTCGTACAGAAATGGAGCCTCCCAATAATTCTGTCAATTCCTTGCACAAGGCCAGACCAATACCTGCCCCTTCCCTTGACCTTGTATCTGTTGCATCTGCCTGGTAAAAGCGGTCAAATACATAAGGCAGTTTTTCCGGCGCAATGCCTATACCATTGTCCTGTACATTTATTCCAAGCTGATTACCGGACCTTTTTATGAATGAAACAGTAATAATGCCCTTATCCGTAACAAATTTAAATGCATTCGAGAGCAGGTTTTGCAGGATCTTTTCCAGTTTATCCGGATCGGCGCTGATCAGCAATTCCTGGGTATCAGTATGAAACGAAAGTTGTACTCCTTTGTGTTCTGCCAGGGAACTGAATTGTTGAATATGAAGACGCATCCACCGGATCACATCCAGGGGTTCATTTTTTATTTCCATTTGCCCGCTCTCCAGCCTGCTAAGGTCAAGCAACTGGTTTACCAATTGCAAAAGCCGCTCACTGTTTTGCAAAATGAATCCTGCGTATTGCCGTGCGGCATCTGTATCTGCCTGGCGCAACAATTCTTTTGCAGGATTGGTGATCAGGGTGAGTGGGGTCCTGAACTCGTGGGTAAGATTTACAAAGAAGCGCGACTTCACTGCATCCATCTCTTTCAGCCGCTCTGCCTGCTGTCGCACCTGTGCTGTACGCTCCAGTACGGTTTTTTCCAGTTGTGTGGCTTGTTCGGTTATCAGGCGGTTCTTTTCCTGTTCCTGCGCCAGGTTCGCATCGGTCAGTTTCTTGTTTTCTTCCAACTGCTTTTCCAGGCTGCGGTTAGTGGACGCCACATCCAATGCGATGTAAATGGAAAACAATACAGGCATTAACAGGTTGCCCCATGCAAAAGCTATCATTACTTCTTCGAAAGTGAACCAGCCAAACTGGTTCGACCCCACAAAGACTCCCATTACGTAAAACAGGATCAACCCTGCAGCGATCAGCCATAATTTTTTGTTTCCTTTCCTGATAGCTTTTATAATGGCTATCATCGCATCGGTATATACGACCAACGCAAACAATAGCTGGTACCAGTTTGTCAAAGAGGATTTGAAAGGGCTGTAATATATATTATACCAATCAATCCAAACCCAGATGGCCAGTGCTAAAGTGAGAAATACGATTATGATCATTCTCCAGCGGGGAATCTTTTCATAAGCAGCAGCATATAAGAGCAGGGCGCCAAAACTTAAATGCAAAAGAACAAAACCAATAAAAAGCTTGGTGTAGAATGCCTGCAATTGGGGGTCTGTCGCCGCCACAGTCTGATATCTTGCATAAAGCCCAATGGCCACTACGGAAACAAACAATACATAATATAGGTTTATCTTCTTTTTGGGATAGAAAATGAACAACAGCAGATGCAACAGGATAAGGATGCAGGCAGCTGATGCGCTCAGCAAAAGATAATCCATGAAGCGTTGCGACTCTTTTTGCGCCGCGTTCATCTGGTGCAGGTCCTGTATAGATGAGTTGAAGCCAACAAAATCCGGAAAGAAATTACCGTAATGGCTATAGCGGATTGCGAGAAGGTGTGGCAGGGTATCGGTGATTGCAAGTGGTATGGTAAGATAGGGATTCCTGACAGACTGCATGGTTTCTTTGGAGTGCCCGAGCTGACCCAGCGTCATGATCTTTTTTCCATCAAAATAGGTCTCGGAAGCTGCATCATGATTGAGATACAACCCCCAGGTGTTTGTGGAAGCCAGGTCTGACTTTTTGACCCAGATACGGAACCAGCCAAAACCTGTCCAGCCTTTAGGGATATCTGCTCTCTTAAAGTTTCCCTCACCGAAATTGGTACCTGCAATTGCATCCCAATGATTGTCCTGGTAAACCGGGCTGGCCCAGGCCAGGCTATCGCCGGGATGAAACTTCCACTGGCGGTTATCCAGCCGTAAAGGCCTGACATTATTACTATCTGAAAGTATTACCGGATTATGTTGTGCAAAGGAGGATAGGAATAAAAAGCTGCCGATGATCGTAAGGACCCAACAGAGTGGATTTTGTTGACTGATATGACCATTACTTTTAGTACCGGCAGTAAACATATTCAATAGCAGACTGGTGAGTAATGGAAGTTACGAAAGTTTAGTAAGCGCCGATCCTTTATGAGCTGCAATATGATCCGTTTTACTGCTTTTGATCTCGTATTGCGGATCATCTTCCGTGGCATGATGGGTATAACCTTTATAGTCAAAATCCTTTGTATGTACTTTTATTATCGTGCCGGATACTCTTCCTGCCTCGGAATTCCAGCTTACCTGATCACCAACCTTAAATTTTTTTGCCATGATCAACCCGGTTTTATTGATTAAATAAATCTTCATCAAAATAAAATACCTGATCACCCACCACTCGCGCAGGTGATGTATATGGATGTTCTTCTGTTTTGCCTTTTGCCATAATGTGCAATACCGTCCACCCTTTTGCTTTTAAGTAGTCGGATACCATGGACCGGTGACAGCGCCACCAAACTGCTTCAGCGCACATATAAACCGTCGGTTGTTTCAGGGCAATCGTTTCCAGCTCTGTTATTGCTTTCTCGAATTCATCCGTTTCCATATAATCAGCATAGCCTCTGAAAGATTCATTACGCCAGCGGTTATTTTTTGAATTCATCTGCACCTTTCTTCTGCCGCCCAGCCCTTCGAGGTGGATATAATTGATCCCGGCTTTTTGCAATTCTCCGGCCAGTTGTTCTTTATTAAAGCCAGGATATTTTCGTGAACCGGGGAAGCGCCTGATATCAGCCAATGTTTTGATATCAAATGATTGAAGGATGCTAATAAAGTCATTCACGCTATGGGTGGAGTGACCGATGGTATAAATGGTGTTCTTTTCCGGCATTTTGCAATTACTTTACAGAGAGCGGGGAAGTTCCTTTAGTTGGAAGGACAGGCCATACGAAAATGTAACTGCAATATCCAGTCCATTTCAGCGTCCGCCGGTACCTTTAAGCACCTTTATTGCCCGCTTCTCTTTAAAATTAAAAGTTTAAACCACTTCTTTATGTATTTTTCCCAAAAATAGAGAACAGCGCAATGGCTATTGAATGCCGGAAACGATATATCGATTACTTTAAACAGCCATATTTGCTTTTACTGGCCTTACTATGCAGTGTCAATACACTGCTCGCACAGTCCTCTGAAAAAAGCCAGGCTGCTCGTGAAAGGATCAATTCATTAAATCAAACTGCTAAAAAGCTCAACAGCGACTCTACTGCCCAGGCCCTGATCCTGGGTCATGAAGCCTACCTGCTGGCCGTTAAGGAAAACGATAAGCTTTTGCAGGCGCAAACCATGCTCACGCTTTCTGAAGGGTACTTATATGATGATAGTTACGATATGGCTTTGCAATATGCTTATGATGCGTTGGACATTTTTCAATCTTTAAAAGATCAGGCTGGAATTGCAGATGCTTACACCCTGTTGGGATGGCTTTTTTATGATACGGAAAATCCCATTCTGTCTATGGACTATCACCAAAAAGCAGAGAAACTGGTTGCTGCCGGTACAGATATTAAAAAGAAAGCGACCGCTCTCAATGCGATAGGATTGGTGTTTCAGATGATGAACAATAGCGATTCTGCCAAGGTATATTTTCAAAAAACCATAGCCATTGCCGAAAAAAATAAAATAAACACTATTCTCGGAGCTGCATTGAACAACCTGGGGATCTGTGAAAATATGTTAGGACAATACCCGCAAGCCATTGCCCATTTTGAAAAAGCCATGGAAATGGAAGCCATCGACAGCAAGCATAACCGGCTGCCGCTGGCTGAAATACAAAACCAGTTGGCCTATTCTTTCCTGAAACTGAATAATTATAAAAAAACCGATTCGCTTTTGATAAGTGCACGCAGCATTATCGATGCGTCCACATCCAATACGCGGAAGGAAAAACTATTGGACAACCTGCATACCTCAGCATTACTGTATCAGGCAACAGGTAATTATCAGCGTGCTTTTGATTGTCTGCAGCAATATATCGCCACCAATAATGAGATCGTTTCCCGCAATAAAACGGAAATGGTAGATGCCCTGCACCTGAGAAGGGAAACGCAAGCCCGTGAAAAACAGATCAATGAGTTGAACGCACAGAAAGAGCTGCGGTCTTTTCAACGCAATGCCCTGGCGGCGGGCCTGGTACTTTTAGGCATCATCGGGTTCTTATTATACAGCCGGCTGCGGCGTAAACAACAGCGCGACAAGGAAATGGAGGCCATGAAAAGATTGCTGATAGAAAAAGAACTGGATGAAACCCTGCATGAAAAAGAGGCGCTCACCGATAAATTGGGTTTTAAAGACCAGAACATAAAGGAATATGCATTATTACTTACACATAATGATGAGTTGCTGAAAAATTTTATCCAGGAAACCAGTCACCTGATGACCGAAGATGCAGATATCAAAAGCATGCCCAATTCGTATAATAAGCTGGTTAAAAAGTTTTTACAGGACCTGGAGCAACATGCTAATGATAAAACCCTCCATTTATCTTCCGACGATGCCCATGCAGATTTCTTCTTCAATCTATTGCAGAAATATCCCCACCTTACAGAAAATGAACGAAAGCTTTGTGCGCAGATCAGGTTGAATTTATCCTCCAAAGAGATTGCTGCGCTGAATAATATCTCCGTTAAATCAGTGGAAATGGCCCGCTACAGGCTGAGAAAACATTTTGGATTACAGAAAAATGAGGACCTGAACGCCTTTATAAGGTCGTTTTAATAAATTGACAGCCAATTTATTAAAAATGATGTAGAGGTGATGTAGAGGTGGGTAGAGGGTTATGTAGATGCTAAAAATAAGGCCTCGGTATCCCTAAGTCATAAGTTTAGGCTACGCTAAAATGCACGCGTTTTTGTTGTCAACGCCAAAAGCAAAATGCATAGCCGCGTTTTTTAAAATCATTTTAGAAAACTATTATTTATGCTTATGACTCGATTGATTGCCTGGCGCAAAAGGCCATTAGCCTTTTGTCTTCTCTATTTTTTGTTTTCCCTTTTATATAATACAGGATATGCCCAGACTGTTTCTGTGTCGGGCCTTGTCCTGGACGCCTCCGGTACTCCGGTTGCCGGAGCTACCATTACTGTCAAAAACGGTTCAGGTTCCGCGGTCGCCAATGATGGAGGACGCTTTACCATTAATACCTCCACTCCCAATCCCGTATTGGTTGTAACAGCTGTGGGATATACCACCAAAGAAGTGGCGACTGAAGGAAAAACGGAGGTGCAGATCACTCTTGAAACAACCACTAAACAAATGGATGAGGTAGTGGTGGTAGGTTACGGTACCCAAAGGCGGGGCAACCTTACCAGTGCTGTTTCTTCCGTGAAGGGGGATGTTGTTAGCAAAATGGCTACCAATAACCCTATTAATGCTTTACAGGGAAGGGTAGCAGGCTTGTCTATTACCAGCCCCGGCGGCAACCCCGGTCAAATGTCTGACGTGCGCTTGAGGGGTATCGGTACGTTTGGCGGTCACCAACCATTATATATTATTGATGGAGTGGTTGGCGATCCTTATTATTTGAGTAACAATGATATAGAATCTATAGAAGTGTTGAAGGACGGTGCTGCTGCATCTATTTACGGTTCCAATAGTGCCAACGGTGTGGTCATTATCACTACCAGGAAAGGTAAAAAAGGCGAACCTGTTATCGACTTCAGCAGCTACTATGGCCAGGCAAAGCCGACCAGCAAATATGATTTGCTGGATGCTGAAGGCTATAAAAAAGTTCACCGTATGATGTATGAAAATGCAGGCGTTTCACAGCTTCCTGCTTACATTACCAATAACACAGGTGTTAACACAAACTGGCAGGACCAGGTCAACCAGACCGGTATTGCCCAAAACTATAACGTAGGTATCAGGGGCGGCAGTGATAATGTGAAATATGGCATCAGTGGCGACCTTACTGATGAAAAAGGAACATTGATAGGTTCCAGCTTCAACAAAAAAACGATCCGTGCTACCAATGAGATCAAAAAAGGCATATTGACAGTAGAAAACAACCTGCTTTACTCCTCTACTAAATCTGAAGCATACAAGTTTGACCTTCGGGATGCATATTTTCAATCTCCGCTGCTGCCGATATTCGACCCCAATGAACAATATGGATATGCTTTAACAGCAAACGGATTACCCAGGTTTCAAAACCCTGTTGGTTATGCCCATTATGTAGACGGCTATACCAAAACACAATACCTGGCAGATAACCTGAAGATCAGATTGCAATTATTCAAAGGATTTAGCTACACAGCCCAGTTGAACTATATCAGTGCCAACAGCTTTGACTATTCGCACCACCCGCCATTCAGGGCCAATGCTAATGATCCTGCTGTTTCCTATCCTTATGTTTATAACAGCCGTTCCAATTATAAAGAGCAGCAAATGGAACATTTGCTCAATTATGACTGGAAAAAAGGTGATCACAGCATCAAAGTGCTGGCCGGCTATTCTGCACAGCAAAAAACAAACGAGTACCTGAGCGTAACAGCAGATGGTAAAACGGTTGTAAGATCTGTGGTAAATGGTTCTATCGTGGAAAAAGAAGTGGCAGGCGGTTTTTCCAATCCTGATTTTAATACGATCAATGCAGGTCTGGGTGGCACATTTGGTGCAGCCGGCTCCAATAATAAATATGTACGTCTTTCCACTTTCGGCAGAATTAACTATGACTATGCCGGAAAATACCTGGTACAGGTAAGTGTAAGGCGTGATGGTTCTTCCGTTTTTGGTCAGAATAACCAGTTTGGAACATTCCCATCAGTTTCTCTGGGCTGGAATATGCACAGGGAATCTTTCATGGAGAATGTTGAGTGGCTGAACGTATTAAAACTTAGAGCAAGCTATGGTGAACTGGGTAATGAAGGTGCTTTAGGTTATTACGATCACCAGGCATTGATCACTACCAGGAATACATGGAGCGGTGGTTATGTGCAAGGGTCCGGAGCTACACCCTGGCCCGGTTCTGCAAGCTATAACCTGCAAAACCGTGATCTGAAATGGGAAACCAACAAATCAACCAATATCGGTGCTGACTTTGCTTTATTCCGCAATAAACTTACTGGTTCTTTGAACTATTTTAATAACAAGACCAAGGGTTTATTGATCATTAAAGAAGTGCCTCCATCTGCAGGGGTGAATGATCCGATCCTGAACGTGGGCACTATCTCCAATAAAGGTATTGAACTGGAACTGACGTACAACTACACAAGGAATGACTGGAATATAGGCATTACCGGCTCTGTTACTCATATCAAAAACGAAGTAGTTAAACTGGCACAACCTGATCAAACCTTATATGGTACCGGATTGAAATTCGGAACAGATCATATCCCTACACAAACCAAAGAAGGAACTGAAATAGGTGCTTTTTACCTGTACACGGCTGATGGTATTTTCCAATCAGATGCAGAAGCGGCTGCTTATGTAAATAAAGACGGCGACCCATTGCAGCCTGATGCAAAAGCCGGTGATATCAGATTTGTAGACTCCAATGGCGACGGTGTGATTGACGAGAATGATAAAACCTATAAAGGCTCCGGTTTTCCTAAACTGGAATATGGATTGAACTTGTCAATCAATTATAAAAATTTTGATTTCACAGCATTCTTCCAGGGTGTAAGTGGCAACAAGATCTATAACGGTTACCGCTTTGAACTGGAAGGCATGGATGCCGGACGTAATTTCCTTACATCCACTTTAAATGCCTGGACTCCGCAAAATACCAATACCGATATGCCCCGTGCAATACTGGCTGATCCTAATGGTAACAACCGCGAATCAACCCGCTTCCTGGAAAATGGCGGTTATTTAAGAATGAAGTTGCTGCAACTGGGCTACACACTTCCAGCCGCTGCTACCAATTTTGCCAAACTGAACAGGGTGCGCTTTTATGTAGCTGCTCAAAACCTGTTCACTATCACCAAATACAGCGGACTGGACCCTGAAGTTGGTACGTTCAACCCGCTTAACACAGGTGTGGACCGTGCGTTGTATCCTCAAAACAAAAGATGGCTGGTTGGCCTTCAGATCGGTTTGTAAACCAGGGTAATTCATTGATTAAAAAATCATCCCGAAACGGGTAAACAAAAAATATTCAAATGAAAAAGAGCATAATTCCGGTATTGGCTTTTGCAGTGGCGACGTCTTTGTGGTCATGCAGCAAAGACAATCTTAACCAATTGGCGCCGGACCAATTGACCACAGATAATTTCTGGACATCAAAAGATAAAGCGTTGTCCGGGCTTTCCGCTGCTTATTCACAGCTGGAAAGTTTTGTAGGGTGGGATAACTATGTAGAAGCAAGATCGGTTCGTGAATTTTATAGGGAAGATTATGTTGTACCGGGAGCTGATGCGTACAACTATTCCTGGTGGCTTGATCATTATAATTTCGCTTTCACTTCCGGCAACTATGCCATTGATCTTTTATGGAGGGATAATTACAGGGGTTTAAACTTTTCCAACCAGGTACTGGAAGGCATTGAGAAAATCCCTACCGGTGGAATTGATGATGCCAGTAAAAAGCAAATTATTGCTGAAGCAAAATTCCTGCGTGCATATTATCATTTCAAACTGTTGACCAATTTTGAAAAGATAATCCTGCGCGATAAAGTGCCTGTATCAGAAGCCGATCTTACCAAAGGCCTTTCTGAAAGAAAAGATGCTTATGACATGATCCTGGCCGACCTTGCTGCTGCAGAAACAGATCTGCCCTTGAAAAGCGAACGACCAGCAGCTGAAGCCGGCAGAATTACCAAAGGCGCGGCACAGGCATATATTGGAAAAGTGAATTTGTACCGTGCAGCAGAAGATCAAACAAATGCGGCTGCTTATTACACAAATGCAGTCAACAGTTTGAAAAATGTGATCAATTCAAATCAATACCAGATAGACCCTGATTTTCTTTCCATGTTCAACGGCACTACTAAAAACGGTGTGGAGTCTGTATTTGAATTGCAACAAACCGCGGATGCTTCTAACGGGGCTAATTACAGGTCTTACCTGGCCGACTGGGTAGCTGCTGCAGAGCTGGGCGGCTATGGAGAGATCTATGGCACACAGCGACTGCTTACTGAAATGAAAAAAGAAGGTAAGGTCGCTACTGGCGGAATGTACGATCCGAGGATCTACGGTACAGTTTATTTCGAAGACAGCTACTTTAACAATGCCAACAATCCCCAGGTATATGGAGATACGTATGACGATGTGTTTGGTAATGGCAGCAATACCATCGCCTTCAGGAAATGGATACCTCCAACGCCTGACCGCATAGGCCGTTCCAATGCCCTTAATGTGCCATTGATGCGCTATGCCGATGTGTTGTTGCTGTATGCTGAAGCCCTGAATGAAAGTGGTAAATCTGGTGACGCTGTGCCCATCATTAACGATTTGAGGAATAAAAGAGGCAACATGCCTGCTTTGAATATTAGCAGCAAGCAGGATGTATTTAATGCCATCATGCACGAACGTGTAATGGAATTTACACTGGAAAGCAGCCGCTTCTACGACTTGAGAAGATGGGGGCTCTTAACACAAAACATGCAGGCAGCCGGTAGAAGTTTCAGTGCAGACAAAGCTTACTACCCACTTCCATTGAAGGAAACACTTAATAATCCGTTGGTACATTAAACGGTTTGAAATAATGTTATCCGGAGCACGTAGCTCCGGATAACATTATTCCCTTTGACGATAAATCTGTGTCGTCAAAAGCGATATTATGAGGATGCGAGACTAAGAGTTGAGCATCTCGCTCATTACTCATTACCGGATCTTATACTCTTATGACAATAAAAAAAACTATTGCCATAGCTGGCTTTGTATTGCTTACAGGTACGTACGCTATGGCACAAACGGCAGTTAATGATTGGGAAAATCCTTCCATCCAATCGCAAAATACTGTAGCGCCACATGCTTACTTCGTACCTTATGCAACAGAAGACGCGGCAATAAAAGAAAGTGCTTCTCCATTTGTTCGCTCATTAAATGGCCTTTGGTCATTTAAAATAGTGAAAACGCCAGCCGAACGTCCGTTGAATTTTTATGAAACGAATTATGATGTAAGCGCCTGGGAAAAAATAAAAGTTCCGGCCAACTGGCAAACAGAAGGTAAGGACAGCTATATTTTTACAGATGTGGAGTATCCCATCCCGGTGAATCCACCCTTTGTTCCAAAAGATTTTAATCCTGTAGGTTCCTATAAAAGAGCATTCGATTTGCCACGAAACTGGAAGGGAAAAAATATTTTCATCCGTTTGGGTGCGGTCAATTCGTTCTTCTACTTATGGATCAATGGGAAATATGTCGGCCTCAGCAAAGACAGCAAAACACCTTCAGAATTCGATATCACACCTTATATTATTCCTGGTAAGAACTCCGTAGCCTTGCAGGTATTCCGCTTTAGCGATGGCACTTACCTGGAAGGTCAGGACATGTGGAAACTGAGTGGTATTGAAAGAGACATTGAACTGATAGCCCGCCCAAAAATCGCTATCGAAGATTTCTTTGTAAAGGCTGGTCTGGATAATGATTATGAGAATGGATTGCTGGATCTCCATATTTCTATGAACCAGGAACCGGCCACTTCTGCCAAGCAATCCCTACGCATAAAATTAGTGGATGATGCCTCGGGAAAAACAATTTACAGTCAGCAAGTACCTCTCAATAAAGAAGATTTTCAATTTGGCAGCACCATTCCTTCAGTAAGAAAATGGAGTGCGGAAACTCCTAACCTGTATTCACTCTACATTACACAGTTGGATAATAAAGGAAAAATAATTGAATCAATCGTCCACAAAACAGGGTTCAGGACAGCAGAAATAAAGCATGGATTGTTTCTTGTAAATGGCAAAGCCGTCAAGATCAAAGGCGTAAACAGGCATGAACATAATATGTACACGGCCAAGGTCATTACACAAGAACAGATGGTGGAAGAGATCAGGGTCATGAAGCAGTTTAATATCAATGCCGTAAGGACCAGCCATTATCCCAATAATGAGGCATGGTATAAATTGTGCGATCTCTACGGTATCTACCTGGTTGACGAAGCCAACATTGAATGTGACGGCATGAGTATGTCGCCTATAAAAACATTATCTGATAAGCCGGAATGGAAAAATGCTTATCTGCATCGCACAAAACGCATGTTTGAAAGGGATAAGAATTTTTGCAGCATTATTACCTGGTCGTTAGGGAATGAAAGTGAATTTGGCGAGAACTTCATCACTACTTATCAATATTTAAAGTCAAAAGATAATACACGCCCTGTACAATATGAACCGGCACAACGCACTCCTTATTCAGATATTGTAGCACCCATGTATCGCTCATTGAGTGTAATGGTGGAATATGTAAAACAATGGCGCGACAGACCTTATATACAGTGTGAATATGCCCATATGATGGGTAACAGCGGCGGCGATCTCAAAGACTACTGGGATCTGATATATAAGTATGATCAACTGCAGGGAGGTTTTATCTGGGATTTTGCTGACCAGACATTTAAGATTAAAGACAACAACGGACGCGCTATCTGGGGTTATGGCCGTGATATGGGTAATGTTGGCGCCACCAGCGATACGAGCTTTTGTGCCGACGGATTATTTGCCGCAGATCATACGCCGCATCCACAAGCATTTGAATTAAAAAAAGTATATCAATATATACATTTTCAACCCGTAGATTTTAGTGCAGGGTTAATAAAGATGACCAACAGGTACGATTTTACTAATCTGAATCAATTCGATTTTTCCTGGACAGTAAAAGCTGATGGAAAGGTGGTGGCTAAAGGAAAATTGGACCCTGTGGATTTACAACCCGGAGCATCCGGCAATTTTAAAATCGATATTCCTTCCTTTATTATACAACCGCAAACAGAATACTTCCTGGATATTGAAGCGCATTTGAGATCTGCACAGCCATTATTGCCTGCAGGATACTGTGTAGCAGCCGAGCAGTTCCAACTTCCTTATTATAAAACTGCTCAATCCACACAGAATACTAATCTCAGCGGTTTAAAGAAGAACGAAACCAATGAATCGGTTTCGTTCAGTAATGATAATGTCAATATTGGTTTCAGTAAAAAAGATGGTTGGCTTCACGGCTATCAATTAAATGGAAAGGAGCTGATGCAGCAGGCATTACAGCCGCATTTCTGGCGTGCAGCTACTGATAATGATATCGGCAATAGTCAGCAGATGCGTTGTGCAGTATGGGAAAATGTGTTGAATAATGCTCACCTCGATTCATTTGTGACCGGGCAACAAGGCCCGCAACAGTGGCGTATTACAACACAACATTATTTTCCGGATGTTGATGCAAAATATCGCGTAGTATATATCATCAATACAGATGGAGATGTACAGGTGTCTGCAAAAATGATCGCCGGAGATAAATACCATCCTGAATTGCCCCGGTTTGGTATGCGAATGATCTTGAACAAAGATTATAATAAAGTTACCTGGTTAGGACGCGGCCCCTTTGATAATTATAGCGACCGGAAATATGCGGCTCGTGTAGACGTGTATGCAATGCCCGCAGATTCATTGTTTCATCCCTATGCACGTGCACAGGAAAGCGGCTACAGAACAGATGTGCGTTGGATAGGCCTTACAAACCGGGCCGGTGTAGGACTGATGGCCATTGGCAAATCACTTATCAGCAGTGGCGTACTTCACTTTAATATGAACAGGTTGGAATTTGACCGGCATGCTGCACAAAACAATCATGGCGGCTCTATGAGCAACGAAGACCTGATCTGGTGGAATATCGACTACGGCCAATCCGGTGTAGGTGGCGACAATGCCTGGGGAGCAAAACCTCATGCGGAATATCAGCTGCCTTATAAGGATTATGAATATACATTTACATTACGCCCTGTTGCAGAAAATGATGTAATGACAAACAAAGCAAAATAGTGATGAAGATGATATTGATAAAATATGTAAAAAAAGGCAATCTCATTTTGGTTGCCAGCCTGATGGTATTGTTTGCTACACAAATCCAGGCACAGCCACGCAATAGTTTTGCCAATGTGCTGAGCTTAACAGGCACTCTCAGCAACGGACGGTTTATTACACCATCTGTGTTCAGCGATATGGGAGCATGGCATGCATATGCTCTACCTGCAGACAAAGAAAGTTATGGTGGGTTTACCGGCCCACTGCTGATGGATATGAGAGGTACCTGGTTAGCAAAAGATTTTGCCAGGTTGCAAATTGCTGTAGACGGCAAGGCTTTGGATTTAACCAATGCTAAAACGTCGGCAGATTATTTTCCAGGAATGTTGCAGCAAACACTGGCACTAGAAGATTTAAAAATTGTAATGCAATTGATCTTTGTATCCAACCGGCAGGCACTGATCAATACAAAGGTTATCAATACGGGATCGGCGGAAAAAACTGCAGTTATTTCTTTCAGGGGTGAATTATTGAATAAGGATGCAGAAATAACTGGCAATGATAATGCACTAAAAGTGAATTTTGGGAAAAGCCAGAATCATTTTCATATCCTTTACCCGGGAAAAGAAAAACCGACGGTCACTGTAAATGGTAAGGAATACATAACTACGTACAAGCCAGTGTTGTTGAAAAAGCAACAAAACATTGAGCTGTTGCAGGAGCAGTCGTTTTATGCAGCTGGTGAGCAGGAGCGGACAACAGCCTTTAACTTCCCCGCTGAATTAAAAAAAAATGAAACCCGTTGGAATCAATACCTGGCAAAATATTTTGCCAAAGCTCCGGGATTAAGTGTCGATAAAAAGAGGCTTGCCGTTAAGAGTATCGTCACATTGATGACCAACTGGCGCAGCGCGTTCAAAGATATCCTGCATGATGGTGTTTTTCCTTCTGTGAGCTACCAGGGCTTCTATGGTGTATGGAGCTGGGACAGCTGGAAACAAGCTGTGGGCCTAGCTTTTTTTAATACTGGTTTGGCACAAGAGAATATCCGCAGCATGTTTGATTATCAGGATGAGCATGGAATGGTGGCAGATTGTATCTATGCTGATAAATCGGAAAATAACTGGCGCGACACTAAAGCTCCATTAGCCGCATGGGCTGTGTGGGAGGTATTTGGCAGATCTGCAGATAAAAATTTTGTCAAAGAATTGTATCCGAAATTAGTAGCTTATCATGAGTGGTGGTATAAAAACAGGGACCACGACCAGAACGGATTGTGTGAATACGGCTCTACTGACGGCACACGCATTGCCGCAGCATGGGAAAGCGGCATGGACAATGCAGTACGATTCGATAAAGCCGTTATGTTACAGAACAATGCTTCTGCATGGTCGCTTAACCAGGAAAGTGTTGACTTGAATGCCTATCTGTATGCAGAGAAATTATATCTAGCTAAACTTGCAACAAGTTTAGGGAGGTCAAAAGAAGCAGCTAACTGGACAAAAGCAGCAATAGCATTAAAGCAAAAGATCAACCAGGCATTTTATGATCCTGCCAAAGGATTTTATTACGATAAATTTGTGGGGAAAGACGAATTAGTTACCATTGAGGGGCCGGAAGGATGGATTCCTCTATGGGCAGGTATTTCCAGTAAACAACAAGCAATGGCCGTTAGCAAAATAATGGGCGACGAACATAAGTTTGACACTTATGTTCCACTACCCACACTCACGGCCGACCATCCGGAGTTTAATCCCCAAAAAGGATACTGGCGTGGACCAGTATGGTTAGACCAGTTTTATTTTGGAGTAAATGGATTGAAAAAATATGGGTACAGCTCACAGGCGAACACATTTACCGAAAAACTTTTAAAGAATGCAAAAGGATTGTCGGCAGATCAACCCATACATGAAAATTATCATCCCATGACCGGAGAGCCGCTGAATTCTTCAAATTTCAGTTGGTCTGCCGCTCATATATTAATGCTATTACAATCGAAATAATTTATGCCGCTTCATCAGGAATCAGTACAACAAATTGCCAAAGCGTATTACAATATTGATGCAGTAGCCACCACGCTGAATGGCTATGAAGAGCAGAATTTTTTATTGCGTGCGACTGACGGGAAGAAGTACATTTTTAAGGCCGCTACCGGTAATATCAATCTGGCATTCATTAATGCGCAGATAGCGGTAACACAGCATCTGGCAAAAACGTTGGTGAAACCATTCTTCCAGGAATATGTGTTTAATAAGGAAGGTGCTGTCGTCTCATTTTGTAACCAGGGAGGCGAAATGTACTATGTGAGAATACTGAGTTTCCTGGAAGGAAATTTTTGGGTGGAAGAAAAAGAAAAGACTGCCGCATTGTATGAAAGCCTGGGTACATTCCTGGGTTCAATGGACAAAGCACTGAAGGGACTGTACCATGAAGCTGTAGAGCGTTCTTATGAATGGGATATCAGCCGTGCATCTGACGCCGAAAAAGATTTGCATCATATCCATGATCATGAAAAAAGAAGAGTGGCTGCGTACTTCCTGCTGCAGTTCCAGACAGAAGTAGTACCCCTTCTTTCATCATTGCGAAAAGCCTGTATTCATAATGATGCGAATGACTATAATGTATTAGTACAAAACGGAAAGGTAAGCGGGCTGATCGATTTTGGCGATATGGTATGGTCTGCATTGATCAATAACCTGGCTGTAGCCTGTACCTACGCTATGCTACATACAGATGATCCCATTTCTGTAGCATCGCATATTGTCAAATCCTATCACCAGCAATATCCTTTAACAGCACAGGAAACGGATATTTTATATTACCTGATTGCTGCAAGACTTTGCATCAGTGTAACACAATCAGCAGAAAAAGCATCCCATAACAGTGATAATGAGCATCATTTCCTGACGGAGCAACCTGCCTGGAGACTGTTGTTCCAGTTATTGCAAACCAACCCGGTGAAAGCTTCCGACAGTTTCAGAAAAGCCTGCGGCTTTAATTCACTCATCCAGGCGGAAGATGATTATGCATCATTATTAGCTGAAAGAAAGGAGCATGTTGGACGTAACCTCAGCATCAGTTATAAAAAACCCTTGAAAATCCTGAAAGGCGCATTCCAGTATCTATACGATGATAAGGGTAATACTTTCATTGATTGTGTAAACAACGTAAGTCATGTAGGACATTGCCACCCGGTAGTGGTAAAAGCCATGCAAAAACAGATAGCCACGCTCAATACAAATACTCGTTACCTGAACGATGCAATGATGGATTATGCAAAAGCACTCACGGCAAAGCTTCCTGCAAAGCTTTCGGTTTGCTATTTTACTAATTCAGGAAGTGAAGCCAATGATCTGGCAATAAGAATGGCGCGGCATTTTACTGGTAAAAAGGATGTGATCGTATTGGACCATGCGTACCACGGCACTTCCACATTAGCTATTGAAATGAGCCCGTACAAGTTTGACGGTAAAGGTGGCGGAGGGCAGCAGCCTTATATTCATAAAGCCGTGTCACCGGATATGTATCGTGGAGACTATCAGTACGGTGATGCAGATGCTGGTGAAAAATATGCCGAAAGTGTACTGGATATCTTAAATGGACTAAAACAAAACAACAAAGGCGCTGCAGCGTTTATCTGCGAAACTTTATTAGGCGTAGGCGGGCAGATCCCTTTACCGGATGGTTACCTGAAAAAAGTGTATGAGCATGTTCGTGCTTTCGGCGGCTTATGTATTGCAGATGAAGTGCAGGTAGGGTTTGGACGTGTCGGCGAGGCATTCTGGGGTTTTGAATTGCAGGGTGTGGAGCCGGATATTGTAGTATTGGGTAAGCCCATTGGCAATGGTCATCCTTTAGCTGCGGTAGTGGTAACTGATGAGATAGCGAATGCATTCAATAATGGCATGGAATATTTTAATACCTATGGAGGGAACCCGGTATCAATGGTTACGGGCAATACGGTGTTGCAGGTGATAGAAGATGAAGCCATGCAAAACCATGCCCGGCAGGTTGGAACGGTTTTGCTGGAAGGCCTGAAAAAACTAATGGATAAGTATAGCATTATTGGCGATGTACGTGGCCATGGGCTTTTTGTGGGTGCTGAATTCGTAAAAAGCCGGGTTACAAAGGAACCTGCTGTGTCGGAAATTAATCTTGTGGTGGAAAAAATGAAAGAACGGGGTTTTCTGCTCAGTACAGACGGGCCATTATATAATGTTCTGAAAATAAAACCACCATTGGTTTTTAATGAACAGAATGCAAGGGATATGGTGGTGGCCCTGGATGAAGTGATGAGTCAAAATCATATAAATTGATCAATTATGTTGGATAATATATTAGATGGGCTGATGCTGCGCTACAAAGAGCGTGTACCAGATGTAAGTGCGATCATCAAGGCTATGATAAGAGAAGGCATTATTGAAAATGCCGGTGATATTGAGAATGATCATATCGCCTTCCGTACAATGGGTGTGGAAAAACTGGGAATTCAATCTTTGGAAAAAGTGTTTCTCCATTATGGGTATCAGAAGAAGAACCATCTTTTTTTTAAAGAAAAGAAACTGGACGCTTATTGGTATGCCCCACCCGAAAACCGTTACCCACGCATCTTTATAAGCGAGCTACGAGTAGGCGATCTGAGCGAAAGCACACAAAAGATCATCCGCAGCTATACTGATGAAGTGAAAGTTGATCCCGTTTCCCAGATCAACCTGGACGATGCCGTTGCCGTTGACAAATATTTGCATAGCGGTCTTTGGCGTACCCCTACTTTAGAGGATTATGATGCCTTGCTTGCAGAAACTGAATATGCAGCCTGGGTGATTCTAAACCATTATTATCTCAACCATTTTACTGTCAGCGTTCATAATCTTCCTGAAGGCTTCAACACACTGGAAGAATTTAATGTATTCCTGAAACGTAATGGCTTTAAGTTAAATACAGCAGGCAGCGAGATCAAAAAAAGCCCCGACGGAAAGCTGCTGCAAAGTTCTACTGTTGCCGAAATGATCGAAGCCACTTTTGCAGATGGTAAAAAGAAAATGATTGCAGGTTCATATGTAGAATTTGCAGAAAGAAAAGTACTGGACCAGTTTGCCCATCTGCCCAAGGAGCAGGTACGTAGGGAACATCGCCGTGATGGTTTTGAAACAGGCAATGCAGACAAGATTTTTGAAAGCACTTATACATCGCAAACAAAAGGCAACTAGCAAATATTTCCTCAATTATGATAGCAGCTATTTTAAAAACGTTTTCCATTAATGAACAAAATGCAGGCGCTTCTGATGGCATAAACTTTATTCCTTCCTCGGGAAAAACTATCACTTCCTGGTCGCCTGTTGATGGTAATAGAATAGCGGACACGCAAACCGTTACGAAAGAGGAATACGATAAAATCATTTCCAAGGCACAAGCTGCTTTCCTGTATTGGCGGACTGTTCCGGCACCCAAGCGTGGTGAAATCGTTCGTCAGATAGGCGAAGCCTTGCGGGTATATAAAGATGACCTGGGAAAACTCGTTTCTTACGAAATGGGAAAAAGCTTGCAGGAAGGCAGGGGAGAAGTACAGGAAATGATTGATATCTGCGATTTTGCAGTGGGATTATCGCGGCAACTGCACGGACTAACGATGCATTCAGAAAGATCCAATCATAGAATGTACGAGCAGTGGCATCCGTTAGGAATTGTAGGGATCATTTCCGCTTTCAATTTCCCTGTGGCGGTATGGAGCTGGAATGCCATGCTGGCATTGGTTTGCGGCGATGTTTGTGTATGGAAACCATCCGAAAAAACGCCGTTATCGGCACAAGCCTGTTTTAAGATCATTGCTGAAGTTTTTAAAAAGAATAATTTACCGGAAGGACTTTGTAGCCTTGTGCAGGGCGACAGGAACTTAGGTGAATGGATTGCCCAGGACAAACGCGTAGCGTTGGTTTCAGCAACGGGCTCAACAAGGATGGGAAAGGCAGTCAATATAACCGTTGCTGCAAGGCTGGGCAAATGCCTGCTGGAATTAGGTGGAAACAATGCCATCATCGTTTCCAAAGATGCAGACCTGGATATGACACTTGTCGGTGCTGTATTTGGCGCAGTTGGCACGGCCGGTCAGCGGTGTACTTCAACCAGGAGGCTGATCATTCACGAAAGCGTTTTTGACAGTTTCACCGAAAAGTTGAAAGGGGCGTATGCGCAATTGAAGATCGGGAACCCATTAGAAGCGAAAAATCATGTTGGTCCTTTGATTGATACAGATGCAGTTGCCAGCTATATGAAAGCCCTGGATGCAATAAAAAAGGAAGGCGGTGAATTTATAGTGGAGGGTGGTATAGTAGAAGGAAAAGAATACGCTTCGGGTTGTTATGTAAAACCCTGTATCGCAGCAGTAGAAAATCATTTTGCTATTGTGCAGGCAGAAACTTTTGCTCCCATTTTATATGTGATGAAATACAGGAATATAGAGGAAGCCATTGCTATGCAGAATGATGTGCCGCAAGGTTTGTCCTCGGCTATCATGACCTTAAACCTCCGTGAAGCAGAACTATTCCTGTCCGCGGCAGGCTCAGACTGTGGCATTGCGAATGTCAATATCGGCACTTCCGGAGCAGAGATCGGCGGCGCGTTTGGTGGGGAAAAAGAAACAGGCGGCGGCCGGGAAAGTGGTTCAGATGCATGGAAAGTGTATATGCGCAGGCAAACGAATACGATAAACTACGGGAAGGATTTGCCATTGGCACAAGGGATTGAGTTTAATATTTAAGCGGGATTATTGCGGTATGGGAAATATCAGCGCCCCGACACAAAGTGTCGGGGTTTTTGTTGTATGGTGCGAATAATGACAATACAATTTCGCTAAATTGTGTGTCTAATTATTTAAACCGGATAGGTAAAATGAAACCTTATCATGAGTAGTAAAGCCCTCTTCTTTTTTAGTTGCCTGGGTGTATTCAATGGGCTCATACTGAGTATTTACTTTTTCTTTTTTACGTCCAAAAAGCACTTGTCCAGTTACCTGCTGGGCTTTTTACTGCTTGCCCTGAGTATCAGGATCGGAAAATCGGTTGCTTATTTTTTTAATTATCAGCTGCTCAAAACATACTTGCAGATTGGTTTGACTGCCTGCTTTTTTATCGGTCCCTGTTTGTATTTCTATGTCAGGGCTGAAACAAGGCAGATCAGGAAGTTGCCAAAGCCATGGCTTTGGCAATTCATTCTTTGGGCTTTCATTATTTTGTTAGTGGGTATTATTTATCCCTATGAACGTTTTCCTTCGCTATGGAGAAAATACATTATACCACTTATTTACCTGCAATGGGGTGTGTATGTTGCTTTATCTATATTGTTATTGATCCCTACCTTGAAAAAAATAGCCAACAGGGAAGCTGTAAAGCCTTTTGAAAGATGGATATTGGCCATTTGTGGAGCTGTGACCATATTATTTGTGTGCTATGTATGGGCTATCCTGAATATTACGAAGGGTAGTTATATCAACGGTGCGCTCTGGTTTTCCCTGATCATTTATTCCGTAGTATTTGTATTACTCTATCGTAAAAAAGCAAATGACCTGTTCTCTTCTTCTGCCCAGCGATATGTTGATAAAAAACTTGGTCAGGCAGAAGCGGAGTTGATCATTGGCCGGCTGAAAAAGAGCATGACCGAGAAGGAGCTCTTTAAAAACCCTAATTTGAAAGTGAACGACCTTGCCAGGGAGATCAACATTTCCGATCATCAGTTGTCGCAGGTCCTCAATGATAATATCCAGAAGAATTTTACACTTTTTGTCAATGAATACAGGATAAATGAAGCCTGTCATATGTTATCGCAACGTATGAACCTGACAATAGAGGCTGTTGGTCAAGAGGTTGGTTTCAATTCCAAGTCTACTTTTTTCGCAACCTTTAAGAAAATCAAAGGCACTACACCCAGTGCCTACCAACAGTCAGTTACTCCGGATTTATAAATCCGTACTACGGGATTCAGATCATAATACCTTCATTTTTAGAGTATTATATACTTTCGGAATCGAACAATGATTCTTCCTTTCTGATAATCAAAAATACTTTACAAGATGAAAAAATTGCTTCTGCTAACTGCTTTGTCTGTTGCTCTTATTCCTGCCTATTCCCAGAATGCGACCACTGAACGGCAAATGATAGAAAATGTGATCCAGCTATATTTTGATGGTTGGGCAACCGGTGATACCGTTAAACTGGGTAAAGCCATGCATCCATCCTGTCATTTAAAAAACTACCGGGACGGGAAGTTCATTCAATATTCCAGGATCGAGTATCTGAGTTTTTTCAAACCACATCCCAGGCCTAAAAATCTCAGCACGCGTATCGTATCGCTTGATATTACCAATGGCATGGGTAGTGCGAAGGTGGAGATCAGCACAGAGCGGGATCTTTTTACAGACTATTTCAATCTTATGAAGACCAATGAAGGCTGGGTGATTGCCGATAAGGTATCTACCCGGACATCCCACAGGACCTTCGATGTAAATGCCATACGGCTGGAAAAAGAAACGATCCTGGAAGGATTGAAGCGCCCCTGGAGTATCGCTTTTATAACGGAAGATGAAGCACTGATCTCAGAGAAAGAAGGTGACCTGGTAAAAGTGAATCTACAGAAGAAGGAAAAGGTCAGGATCGAAGGCTTTCCCACCGATATGGCAGACAGCCTCACCGGATTTGGCGATAATACCGGCAAATTCGAAATATTACTGGATCCTGATTTTAGTAATAATAAATATATCTACCTGTCATACGCTGCCGAAAAAGGTGCTGTGCGAACCACCAGGATCATCAGGGCCGTATTGGAAAAAAATTCTTTGCGGCAGATCAAAACTCTTTTTATAGCAGAACCCTATACACAGGAACGTTTTCACTATGGCGGCGGGATGGTGTTTGGAAAAGACGGGAAATTATATTTTACAATTGGCGAACGGTTGTTCACAGAAAAAGATCAACCTATTGTTCCGATAGCTCAGGATATCCATGACAGGAGAGGAAAGATCTACCGTATCAATCCTGACGGGACCATCCCGGGTGATAACCCGGACTTTGGATCAAAGGTGACCCCGGGTCTGTACGCAACCGGCATCAGGGCAGCGCAGGGTATCACACTTGATACATCTACCGGGAAAATATGGTTCAGTGAACATGGCACACACCAGGGAGATGAGATCAATGTGCTGAAGGCAAAAGCGAATTATGGCTGGCCAATAAAGACGACAGGGAAATACCGCTACGCAGAATATGCTCCTTTGCCGATTCCAGAGAATAATTATACTGATCCTGTATGGGCCTGGCTACAAACTGTTGCTCCCACAGGTTTGCATTTTTATTCGGGTAATGAATTTGCGGCCTGGAATCATAATCTTCTTGTGGGCGGATTATCGAGGGGTAGTTTATGGCGTATGGTGATAGAGGGTGAAACTATAAAAAGTGTGGAGGAGCTTTTTGCGAATGACAGGGTAAGGATCAGGAAAGTGGTTCAGAGTCCTGCAGGTAAGTTGTATATACTTTCTGATGAGATGAATGGGAAATTGATCAGGGTTAGGAATGCGGGATTTTGAACTACCAATAGAGCCTCTATGATCATATTATTTTTGTGAGGTATCGCTCTTTTGTTGTTTCAATTGAAATACATTCCCCTCCGGATCTGTGCCATCGCACAACCAATAATCATAATCGGGGAATGTTTTTATTTGTCGCATAGCTACATTCTGGGCAAGCAATTGTGTTCTTACTGTGTCTATATCCTCACTGATCTCAAAAACGATTTTGGTATTATTATCAAATTGATAACCGGCTGCTATTTTATCCCGGTACTGATCACCCATTTTATGCAGTCCGATATAACCACTGCCTGCTTTCAAAAGCACCCATATAGGATCTTCTTCTATTACTTCAAGGTGCAGCACGTCTTTGTAAAAAGCCTTTAACAAGTTCACCTCCTGTACATAGAGTATAACGGTATTGAAATTCAGTTTCATGGATTTCTGAATTTAAGAGATGTAATATTACGCAAAAGATGAGTTGTAGAAATAAAGTAATAGTTGTTTTGACACGAACCTCCCACTCCCCAGGTAACATTTAATTTTCCTTTGTGAATACCCGCTCACCTTGAGGGCGTTTAATGGTCATTTGTTTTTTTGCTGCATCGAATTCCAGCGTTACTCCCGTTGTGATCGTGAATTTATTTTCATCAATAGGTTCGACCGGGATAGGGGACCCGCCTTCCTGTTGGAGGAAAAGTGTTGAGTCCTTCCTGGTAACCATCCATTTTACCGGCGCACCAACTGCGGTATAAACACCTGTATATTGATCGAGGGTTTCCGGGTTTACCTTAAACACATCGAAAGAAGGTATCTCGAACGGCCTGTTCCAGTAAATATCAAAAACACCGCTGATAATATCCTTTACCGGGTAAATCTTTGCATTTGTAGCGTAGGCCATTGCCAGTTTTTCTTCCGGATAATAAGCGAGCCATGCCCCTGAAGTTGAGCTTCCACCAGTATGGCCATATAAGGTTTTCCCGGCGAAGGTGAATGGTTCCATTCCCATACCCTCGCCATCTATCATCGTTTTCATCTGATCAAGACTGTTTTGCGAAACCAGTTTTAGGTTGAACAAGCCCTGGATAAATTTTACCATATCCGCAGGAGTTGAAACGATTGCGCCTGCACCGGCAACAATGCTGAAATCCGGTTCCTTTGCTTCTCTCCATCCACCTATATACCTGTAGGAAAGGCTTTCGTTCCTGCCTGCGTTGGTGTTTCCGGTTCCCATATAAGTGTTTTGAAGTCCAAGTTTCGACACGATGCGGTCTTTCAGTGCTTGCTGGTAAGATCGATCACTTGCTTTTTCTACAATATAACCCAGCAGCACATAACCGGAGTTGCTGTAAAGATGCCGGGTACCAGGTTCAAAATCAGGCTGCAATTTGGCAATTTCAGCGACTCTTTCCTCCTCTGTTCTTGGCTGCATCCCTGAGCCGTCAGGGACGACGTTAGGTATTCCGCTGCGATGAGACAATATTTGTTGGATGGTGATCTTTGTCGCATTAGGGATTTGTGGAAAGAACTTGTCAAGTTTATCACTGGGCTTTAGCTTACCTTCTTCGATCAATTGGAAGATCATGACGGCGGTATACATTTTTGTGATGGATGAGATCCGGTATTTTGTCTGGTCAGTCAGTGGGGTCTTCATTGTTTCCGTGATCTGGCCATAGCCGAAAGAGCGGGTGTAAAGGACTTTTCCGTCTTTGGCGATGGTGATGCTGCCCATGCCTTTGTTCTTTTCGAGGAGGCGGTCAAAAAGTTGATCAAGTTTTGTTTTGTTCAGGGATTGGGCAGAAGCGATGCCAAATATTGCAAATGAAAGTATGATCCCTAATAATAGTTTAATCTTCATAGTATAGTGTTTTTTGCCGGTATATTAATAAATAAAAAGTACTTTGAAATACAAAGTAAATGAATTAAATTGCACTCAGAAAAATATTTTTTTGGATTTGACTTATATTATTGGGAAAGAATTTCTTAACTGCTTCAGATTTCTGCAGCTAGATGAATTGGATCATGGCATATTTTATGTAACTCTTCTAACTGGGAAGATTTAATCGCTTTCAGCGAATTGTCGGACTAACATTTTTTGTTATGCTGTGCTAAATACATTTTACTCCTTCACCACCTCAAAGCTTCCCTTTCTTTCGCCTTCTCTCACAATCCACCCAGGTGATAAATATAATTTCCAGCCGTCTCCCGAAAAAGTAGTTTCATCGGATTTAACTGGTGCCGCAACACGACGAAAACTGCCATCACTCGACACGAGCACACCCTTCTCCGCTTCCAACTTTCCCCATGTACCTGAGGTATGGAAAGGTCCGAAATATATCGTTCCGATTCCCTGGGGCGAAACAGCGCTCCGGGTATCATAACTGTGGTTACCGCCAGGAAACGAAAGCGTCGGGCCTTCAACAAAAGTCTTACGCAACTCATTGAGGCGAGCCTGGCGATCTTCTTCTCTCTTTTGTTGCAATAAGCTTTTGTGCTAATGCATTTAACTTACGCAATTGGTTAACCAAGTTACACCAATCTGTTATAACAGCCTGCAATTACCTGCCAGCGTTTAGTAATTACGTAAGCCCATAAGTGTACATGGAATTAATAAGTTATTCAATTGAAGACAAGTAACGTTGTTTTTCAACGAGATATGGTGGGGCTTACTTTGCCTTATCATCATATCAGCTATCGCGATCAGGACTATTTCGACAAAGCCGTCAACACATTTTCCAGATTGGTCATGCTCATAGTAAATCCTTCTTTAAAGCCCATTTCAATCATTTTCTCCATACGGGCAAGGGATTCATTATAAATAGTAATACGCACTGTTGTCTTTCCGTTCTGTTCGCTAAAAGTGTAATCCCAATCAGAACCTGGCAATTCAGGGTTTTCATCTTTGTCGGCAAAAGCATTAAACATTTTGAAATTGGTTTTTGGACTAATTGAAGTGTATTGCTGAATTGCCCAGCGCTCCAATCCTTCGGGGCTTACCATGGCATAAAATCTTCGTCCCCCAACCTTAAAATCCATAAATTTTGTTTTTGACTTCCAGGGTTTTGGGGCTACCCATTGGTCAAGGATTTCTGCTTTGGTAAAAGCATCCCATACAAGTGACAGGTCAGCATCGAATTCTCTCGTGATGAATACTTTTTGCGCTGCTTTGTCTACGGTAAAATCAAATAGCAAGTTCATTTTTTCTTATTTTTTAAGGTGTATAATACATCGTCGAGTTGTTTGAAACTTTCTTCCATGATCTTCCGGAACTGGTCGAGCCAGGTATCGATCTCTTTCATTTTATCGATTTTCAGTTCATAGAAGATCTCCCTGCCTTCCTGCCTTGGAACCAGGAGGTCGCATTCGGATAGGATGCGCAGGTGTTTGGATATGGATTGCCTTCTGATGTCAAAATGTTCCGCAATGGCATTGGGAGTCATTGCCTGTACGGCGACGAGGACAAGGATAGCTCGTCGGGTGGGGTCTGCAATTGCTTGAAAAATATCGCGTCTCATGAGTTATAGTTATGAAGCCGTTCGGTTGCAAATATATGTGAAGCCGAACGGTTGCGCAATTTTTTTTTGCTTGGTTGTCAAAAACAAGGGACTCCGCCTAAGCGACCTTCTGAATAATGATTATTTTTCCCTTTGACAGTTCCCTGACTAGGTATTACATGATTGAATAAATCAGGGGAGTTGCTGAGTATCTGCATTTTAATGGTTGCAAAATTATCCTTACCGAGTTAATTTAAGCTGCTGGATGTTTGCCCTGGCGGTAGCAACTGTTCCAGTGAAGGACTTGCGTATGGAATGAAGCGGCTTTAAATTTGAGATATGTTGTAAGGTCAAGAACTTGCTTGTGTTTCTATTTGTCTGGTTAAATAGTATTTATTACAGCTTATTGTGCCAAGGACTGATATTCCGAACCTTTTTATTCGATCGTGATACCTGGTTAGCGGTGCTTACATATCAAAAGATGCTTTATCGATGTCGAGTACCGTGAAAACACCCGCTTGTAATTGGGTGAAAAAACGCTTGTCTGGTATCTGCTATAGTACCCACATTTGCTGACCGGATTTAGGCACTTCGATAA
>OFTY01000455.1_pt1 | contig 29463 bp, 19 predicted proteins | sample 1775061 | NCBI WGS metagenome assembly OFTY01 (sample SAMN08195773, study PRJEB24354) | sludge metagenome | isolation source: sludge from phenol fed wastewater aerobic bioreactor B | place: India: Nagpur | collected 2016-09-16 | reverse complement strand
CAATTACGAGCAGGTAGCCGCCCGCACATCCCAAAGCATCAAGACAGCATACAATACCATCTACAACGCCATCAAAGTGCTGAGGAATACACTGAGGTAGAGTTGATAAGTTAACCTGTCAACCCGCTTTAAGCCTGTACCAGAGCACCTCTACATATCAGAAAAAAAATTATCTCAAAAAAATCTCCATTTTCCAGGGAAAAAAGAGAGAAGAGACCCTCTGTATCTTAAAGGGCCTGTTCCATGGACATCAATCAGTATTCAGTAGAAGATTTTATATGTGATGAATCCTTTCAGCAATATTGCCTGGGAACAGACCCGGCTGCGATCGCTTTCTGGGAAAACTGGACCAGTAACAATCCGCACCGGTCGGGCACTGTGCAGGAAGCCGCGCGCATCATCTCCGTCCTGAATGCGAATCAGGGTAACCTGCAGGTACAGATCAATCACCTGAAAGACAGCATCGACCGTTTCGATCTGCTGAAGAAAGCCCTGCAACATGAGGGGCCCAAAACCGTTCGTGAACGTGCTCCGGTCGTGCGTTCCAGGTTAAGGTACATCAGCGGCATTGCTGCTTCATTGCTGCTGTTGGCGCTGGCCGGGTATTTCCTGTTCAGGCCATCCGGCAAAAAGCCAGCCCAGACAGGGAAACCCGTAGTGGTCAATACAACACCGATCCGCTCAGGTAATGAACCCCGCAAAACAGTTGTATTACCGGATGGTTCTGTAGTGACGCTCAGGAGTAACAGTACCATCACCCTGGCCAATGATTTTAATGGAGCTACCCGCGAGCTGACCTTATCCGGTGAAGCTTTTTTTGATGTGACCCATCGTGAAACGCAGCCCTTCATCGTGCATACCGACAGGCTGAATATCGAAGTGCTGGGAACCATCTTCAATGTAAGCGCTTATCCCGGTGATGCACATACGGAAACTTCGCTGTTCAGAGGTAAAGTGGCCGTTTCCGTAAAAGACCATCCCGAGCAGAAAGTTATCCTTACGCCTAACAGGAAACTGATCATTGCGAACACAATGCCTGGTGTAAAGCCGGCCAACCCCGGTAATAACCTGCAGGTAGTTTCCATGTTGCCCGATCCTGTGAACCATAAAGCAAAAGAGATCGCCTGGGTGCGCAACCGGTTGAAGATCGAAGACGAATCCCTGGGAACCATTGCGGGAAAATTGCAGCAATGGTATGGCATCAAACTGGAATTTGCCGATGAGGAAGTAAAAACCTACCGCTACTCGGGCACTTTCGAATCGGAATCGGTCATCAAGGCGCTCGAAGCACTCCAGCTATCTTATCCATTCAATTTTCATGTAGAAAAAGAAAAAATAGTTATCGGTAAATAAACCAGTGTTTTATTGGAAAACCACCCATAGCATTGATCACATAAAACTAACTGACATTATGAAGATCCCAGTATTCCCATACCGGCAATTTCTATTCATTATGAAGCTGACAACGATACTGCTTGTGTTGGTATGCGTGCAGGTCCATGCGGCCGGCTTTGCGCAGGAGAAGATCAACCTGCATTTGCGGAAAGCCACCATCAAACAACTGCTGAACGAAGTAGAAAAACAAACGCTGTACAGGTTTGTATACCATACCGGCACCCTGCCCGCCGAAAAGCGGGTCGATATCAACGCCAAAGACGCCAACCTCGACCAGGTGCTTACACAAGCCTTTAACGGCCTGGCATTGCGCTATGCATTGAAAGATGATAACCTGGTAGTGATCTTTTCAACCGAAAATAAATCGTCGCCCGATAAGGGAGTGAAGGGTAAAGTTACCGGGGCCGACAATAAGCCCCTGCCCGGTGTATCCGTGCTTGTATCAGGCACCACTGTGGGAACAGTGACCGATGCTGCAGGGGAGTATAGTCTACAGATGCCCGACAATGCAAAGACGCTGGAGTTTACCCTGGTTGGTTATCTCGATCAGAAAGTGGCCATCACTGGCCAGCAGACGATCAATGTTGTGATGAAACTTTCTGCCACCAATCTCGGTGAGGTGGTGGTAACGGGTTATACCAATTATTCACGGAACAGATCAGCTTCTGCTGCCACCACGATCGGCGGCGATAAGATCAATGATGTTCCTGCTGCCACTTTCGAACAGGCTTTGCAGGGAAGGGTACCCGGTTTGCAGATATCTTCCACTTCAGGCCAGCCGGGAACAAGCGCTAAGGTAGTGCTCCGGGGTATCGGCTCCATCGGTGGTAATAACTCAGTATTGTATGTAATGGACGGAGTGCCCATCGAAGCAGGTTATTTCCAATCCTTGAATCCGGGCGATATTGAATCTGTTACAATATTGAAAGATGCTTCTGCCAAAGCGCTCTATGGTTCCCGCGGTTCCAACGGCGTGATCGTGATCACTACCAAAAAAGGAAAGACGGGAAAGTTGGCTGTTGAATACAGGTCGCAATATGGTTTGTCTACCCTCACTTCCACCAAATTCAGGATGATGAACACTGCTGAAAGGCAGCAATTCGAAGAAGGGATCGGCCTCGAGAGCGGCGCCACTGCCGGCCCTTTCTGGACCTATTCAAAAAAGAACCCCGCTTATGCTTCCAAGACCCCTGCTGAAAAACAAAAAGCCGATCGTATCGTAGATAGCCTGCTGGGTGTAAATACAGATTGGCGTGATCTCTTCATGCGCAATGGCAGCTTCATCGAGCAACAGGTAAGTGCGAGTGGCGGCAACCAGAATATCCGCTTTTATACCTCCCTCAATTATTTTGATCAGCAGGGCCTGGTAAGAGTGTCGGGTTTGAAGAGATATACATTGAAGAACAATCTCGATTTTACTTACGGAAAATTATCCGCCAACCTGAACCTCAATGTAGGTTTTTCGAAATCGAATTATATCCAGAATGAAAATGGCACTGGCGCCAACAATCCATTATCTGCCGTATACTATGCTCTTCCCTACGAATATCCGTTTGCACCCGATGGGAAACTGGTTACAACCGGGGATGGCGCCACCTATCCTGTGCTGGACCTTCGTGAAGGCAGCGATTCTTATGAGCGCATGCTGAACACCAGCAACAAGGCAGATCAGTTGAAGACCATCCTCGGTTTTTCTGTCAGCTATACCCTGATGAAAGGGTTGGTAGCCAAAACAAGGTTGGGGATCGATTACCGTGATCTCACCACCGAGCAGTGGATCAATCCTGATTCCTATGCAGGCAGAAAAGTTTCCAATGGCCGGCTCGGCCGGTTCGATGAAGGTGATGCCAAGCGCACATCGCTCGTATCCACATCAGGGATCACCTACAGCAATACTTTCGGAACAGACCACGACTTCGAAGTATCCGGCCTGTTCGAATACCTCAGCAATAAATACAGGTCATTCGGTTATGCAGGCTTCGGTCTCGACCCCCGGTTGCCTCAGACCGCTGCAGGTGTTGGTAACCCGGCCACCTTCGTGCCCATCCTTTCCGGAAGCCGCACACAGAACTCGATGGTGTCTTACATCAGCCTGCTCCGTTATACGTTCATGAATAAATACACCTTGAACGCAAGCTATCGCTACGATGGTTCTTCCACGCTCCCGAAAGTGAACCGCTGGCATGGGTTCTACTCGGCCGGCCTCAGTTGGGAAGCGAAAAAAGAATCATTCCTGGAGAACGTGAACTGGCTTTCCAACCTGCGTTTAAGGGCAAGCTATGGGACCACGGCCAGTCCTTCCCCCGGTGATTTTGCCTATCTGCCAACCTATGGTACTGTTTCATACGGAGGCAATGCGGGGATCGCTCCGACACAGCCCGGGAATCCCAATTATGACTGGGAATATGCGAAGGAGATGAATATCGGCGTTGATCTCAGCGTTCTCAATAACCGTATCCGTCTCACCACGGAATTCTACAACAGGATCACCAGCAATCTTTTCATAGATCAGAATTTATCTGCTACCTCAGGTTTCTCCAGCCTCAATATCAGCAAAGGCAAAATGAGGAACCGTGGTGTGGAGATCGATCTGCAGGGTGATGTGATCAGGACCAAAGACCTTACCTGGACCATCGGTGGTAATATGGCCTACAACAAGAACGTGGTGCTCGATCTCGGCGGGGCCAATGAATTCGAGTACCAGTATACAGGTATCATCAGGGTCGGGCTTCCTTACGGTTCGCACTATGCGCCGAAATGGGCCGGCGTGAACCCCGACAATGGCAATCCCCAGTATTATACACCTGATGGTAAGATCACCAACACTTACAACGCAGCTACGCTCAGTGTGGCAGACTTCGGGACTTATATTCCCCTGATCACCGGCGGCTTCAACACTGCAGTCACCTGGAAAGATTTTTATTTCAATGCGCTCTTCAGTTTCAATGCCAAGGTGAACCGCTACAATAATGAAGATTATTTCAATGAGAACCCCAGCTTCATCACGAGCAACCAGTCTACCCGGATGCTCTACGACCGCTGGAAAAAACCAGGCGATCAGGCCATCCTGCCCCGTATCGGCGCAGCGCGCAATTTCACGTCGAGGGATATACAGGATGCCTCTTATGTTCGACTACGGAATGTGAACCTGGGCTATAACCTGCCCCAGTCATTGATCGGTAAATGGAAATTTGTCAGTGGTGTACAGATCAACCTCCAGGCACAGAACCTCTTTACCTGGACCAAATGGAGAGGCTTCGATCCTGAGAACGGGAATGAATATGCCCGCTTCAGCTATCCTGCACCACGCACTTATGTAATCGGTTTAAATGTAAACTTTTAATCGCATCCACCATGACAACAACAATTTTCCATAAAAGGACCGCTCTCATTGCCATCGTTGCAGCCAGTCTTGTTTCATCCTGTAACAAGCAGATCGACTTGTTTCCCACCGATACCATCGATCCCTCCAAAGCCTTCAAAACCGTAAAAGACCTGAATGCCGGGTTACTCGGCGCCTATAACAAACTGAACTACCGTAGCAGCATCTTTTATACTTCGAGGATCACGGATGAAGTAATGCTGCCATCGGAGAACAGCACCGGTTCCGGGGTAGCTACCCATCGCTGGCAATATGACGGGAGCTTTACGCATGATGCATGGCCCGATAATTACACGTCTATCGATCGTGCCAACCGTGTACTGGCCGCTATCGACAACATCCCTGCCAAACCCGGTGATGAAACTGTATTGAAAGATCAATACAAAGGAGAACTGCTGGCTTTGAGGGCCTACTGTCACTTCGAGCTGATCAGGAACTTCGCTGAAAAATATGAGCCCAATGCCATGGGCGTTCCTTATATGGAGCAGTCGGCCATCTCGTATCCGGCCCGCCCGACCTTCAGGGAAACCATGACCAAAATTTTCGCTGATCTGGCTACAGCCAAGACCCTGATCCCTGCTTCCTTCGATGACCGTACCAGGATCACGAGGATGGCGATATCTGCCATGCAGGCCAGGGCCGCCTTGTATGCAAAAGATTGGGACAATGCGATCACCTGGGCCACTGAAGTGATCAATGGCGTTCCACTGGCGCCGAGGACAGATTTTCAGAAGATTTGGAAAGACAAAACCACCCAGGAAGTGGTATGGAAACTGAAAAGGGTGGTCTCGGATAGCGAAACACCTCTCGGTGATGCTTATACGCAAGCCACCTTTCTCGATAACCCTGCCGGCTCACGCATCTACTATGCAGCGGCTTACAAACTCACCAACCTGTTCGACCAGGCCAATGATATCCGCTTTACGTCTTATATTTTGATCGATGCTGCCAGGCAGGCTGCCGGTAAAACACCCAATGTGGTTATTAAATACATGACCGATGTTACCAGCAATCGTAATCTCGTTGATATCAAATTATACCGCACCGGGGAAATGTACCTGATCCGTTCGGAAGCTTATGCCGAAAAGAACAATATACCTTTGGCAAAAGACGATCTGAATAACCTTCGTGCAGCAAGGATCAACGGGTATACGGCGCAGGACTTTACAACAAAAGACGCTATCGTTGCGGCTCTTCAAACGGAGAGGTACAAAGAGCTGGCATTCGAAGGCCATCGCCATTTCGATCTGCGCCGGTGGAACCTGCCTATCAGCAGGAACCCGGAGGATGCGATCAATGCCCTCGGCGCCGTTTTGCTCAAGCCTGATCAACCTCAATATGTTTGGCCGATACCTAACTCGGAGTTGAAGGCTAATAAAAATATGAAGCAAAACCCTCTCTATTGATCTTTCAAAATTGCAAACAGCTTTCATGAGAAAATCGATCCCTTTTATACTGGCTTATGCCCTTTTATGTAGCACTGTATTTGCACAATCGAAAAAAGCTACAGGCCCCTCTTTGAAACTGACCGGCGACCCCAAAGACGTTACCACACGTACACGGGGTGGGGTTGCCCTCATCGGGGGAGGCGGTAATGTAGATGCTGCATTCAAATGGATGATCGAAAGAAGTGGTGGAGGAGATGTAGTGGTGATCAGGGCTTCAGGCGATTACCTGTATAATGATGATATCGGCAAACTGGGCAAGGTCAATTCTGTCGAAACCCTGTTGATCGATTCAAGGGAAGTGGCCAATAATGAAAAAGTGGCCCGCACTATCCGCAATGCAGAGATGCTGTTCATAACCGGCGGCGATCAATCCAACTATATGCGTTTCTGGAGGAACACGAAAACCTCAGAGGCGATCAACTACCTGCTGAACGTGAAGAAAGTCCCGGTAGGCGGCACCAGCGCCGGCTGCGCCATCCTGAGCGGATTTTATTACAGTGGTGAAAAAGGCAGCGCTGCTGCGGCTGCCACTATGAACCCGTATGATAGCCTGGTAACGATCTATAACAATGATTTTTTGCATCCGCCTTTCCTGCAGAATATCATCACCGACCAGCATTATGTTGCCCGCAAAAGGCAGGGCAGGCATGTAACGTTCATCAGTCGGATCATCAATGACTGGAAAGTATTCCCGAAAGGGATCGCTCCCGATGAGCGCACCGCAGTATGTATCGATGAGAACGGCAATGCCAAAGTGATCGGGGAAGGCAAAGCCTATTTCCTGCTCACTGATCCTGCACATGCTCCGGAAGTGTGCAAAGCAGGACAACCGCTGCAATGGGTGGCAGGACAACAAGCCATTAAAGTATACGAGATCCAGGGCTCGGAAGCAGGCAGCGGTAGTTTTTCTGTGGCTGATTTCGACCCGGCCAAAGCCAAAGGAGGAAAATGGTATTGGTGGTGGGTGGAGAATGGAAAATTGCAACAATCGGAATCGAGCAAATATGTGCTGGTGATCCATGGAGGGGCAGGCACCATCCTCAAAAGCAGTATGACCCCTGAGAAAGAAAAAGCTTATCGCGATGGCCTGCAACTCGCCCTGCAAACAGGCTATGCAAAATTGCAATCGGGCGGTTCAAGTCTCGATGCAGTAGAAGCTACTATCAGGGTACTGGAAGATAATCCATTGTTCAATGCAGGTAAAGGCGCTGTTTTTACCCACGATGGCAGAAATGAGCTGGATGCTTCCATCATGAACGGCAGCACACTGGCGGCCGGCGCAGTAGCAGGTGTAAGGACCATCCGTAACCCGATCTCCGCAGCGAGGGCTGTTATGGAAAAATCGGAGCATGTAATGATGGTAGGCGCCGGTGCAGAACAGTTTGCCAGGGAATCGGGGGTAGAAATAGTAGATACTTCCTACTTCCGCACACCTGAAAGATGGAAAGCATTGCAGGAAGCGCTTCGGGAAGATTCCATGAAATCGAAACTCGACCATAGTTCCGTGCCACGGAAAGCAGGCACGATCAACGTCGATCATAAATTCGGGACAGTCGGATGCGTGGCTTTGGATAAGAATGGAGTGATCGCAGCAGGAACTTCCACCGGCGGTATGACCAACAAAAAATACGGAAGGGTAGGTGATTCACCTATCATCGGTGCAGGCACTTATGCGAATGGTACGGTAGGTGTTTCGTGTACGGGATGGGGTGAGTTCTATATCCGCAATGTAGTGGCGCATGACCTGGCTGCTTTAATGGAATATAAAGGACTGAGCGTACAGGATGCCGGTAAAGCGGTCATTGAAAAAGTTGGCAAACTCGGTGGCGACGGTGGTTTGATCGCATTGGATAAAAATGGTAAGATGGCAATGCCTTTCAACACGGAAGGAATGTATCGTGGCGCCGTCACCAGCGATGGAACCATCGAAATTCATATTTATAAGGATTAATTGACGGCGAGCGTTTCCAGCGTAGTAGCAGAAGCAGGTCGTTTCGACCCCTTTGCCACTGCCTTCTTTGCTTTCTTCTTCTTTCCCCACCAGATATAGAATCCTGTAATGGGCAATGAGGCAACGACCAGTGCAGCAAAAAACATCAGGATGCGCCCCGGCAATCCGGCGATGGCCCCGATATGAATATCATAATTCATGCGGATGGCTTTTTCAGCGGCTTTGGCATCGGCATACTTACCATAATATTTTACAGGGATCTCTTTAGCTGTGTATTGATCGAAATACAGGTTATCCATCCTGTAAAAAGTCCCTTCATCCGGGTAAGCCCTCACCACCACCGATGCGGAATCATGTGCAGGAAAATTGAGCTGGTAGCCGGCTGCTTTAGGATAGGCAGCGGTAACAGTATTGAATATCTTATCCAATGCAGGTGTTCTTTCAGTGGCTGATACCTTTGCAGAGAGGGGCTGAGGTATTTTTTGTTTCTTTTGTCCACCACTGATCACCCAGTATTCAGTATTGGCGAACCATTCAAAGCCCCATACCAGCCCGGTAAGAACGGCAAAGAGAATGATCCAGCTTGCATAAAAGCCGAATACATTGTGCAGGTCGTAGTTCAGTCGTTTGGGAGAAGCGTTCCATTTTACTTTGAAGCTGCTTTTCATCCGTGCCTTGCTACGCGGCCACCAGAGCACGATGCCGCTCACCAGTATTACGAAAAAGATCAGCGTGGAATAGATCACTACCTGATGCCCCACTGGCTGTGGTAGCCAGAGATACATGTGCCCGTTAAGGATGAAGCGGAAAAAATCGGTGTTCATATCTTTCACCTTCATCACTTCACCAGTATAAGGATCGAGGAACACGGAAAAATAATAAGGCTTTGGTTTTTTGGCGAAGAACTGCACGATGGCTGCTCCGTCCCTGCCTTTAAAAATGATCCTGTTAGGTTTCTTGCCGGCCAATTGTTTTGCTGCGATCTCCTTCAACTGCGATACTGGCAGGAATGGCTGATCTTTTGCTTCCACCGATAAATATGGTTGTGTAGCTTTCGAAAGCTCCGGCTGGAAAGCATAGATGGCGCCTGTAAGGGCAATGATAAAAAGCATCAGCCCGGAGGTAAGTCCGAGCCAGAGATGCACTTGTCCGAATATCTTTTTAATGCTCATCTTAAAATTTAAAGTTGACGCTTACGAGGAAATTGACAGGCTTCTGTGGCGTTCCGTTCGAGTTCCAGTATTGCCCGTTCAACAGGTTATTACCCTTCAGGGCCAACCGGTATTTCGGCTGATCGTAAAAGATCGTTCCATTCAGCAAAGTATAAGCGGGCAGTACGAACTGGTTGGTTGTCTCGAACCATGAATCACTTACATAGTTCCCGCCGATGCCCAGTCCAAGCCCCCGCGCCTTCCCTTTCGGAATAAAATAACTGGCCCAGATATTTGCTACATGTTTAGGGCTGGCTGTGAGCAATTTTCCTTCGAGCGCAGGGGATGCCTTCGTGTACTTATTCTCGTTGTAAGCGTAACCTCCAATGATATTGAAGCCGGCGATGGGGGTAGCGATCAGTTCAAGCTCAAATCCTTTGCTGCTCTGTGTTCCGTCCTGGAACGTAAAATTCTTTCCGCCGATCACTTCTGTGCGGGTGGAATTGGTAACGGCGATATCATAAAAGCTGGCTGTTCCGCTCAGTTTATTATTGAGTATTTCCACTTTAACGCCGGCTTCCCATTGATTGCCGTATTGTGGCTTGAGATCGAGAATGGTATTATCCGGTTGAGATACCGGCGCGAGGTTCACGAACCCATTCATATAATTGGCGAACAGGGAAACCTTGTTGGGGATGGGTTGGTATACCAGTCCGAGTTTGGGCGACCAGGAGGTCTGATCATAATCACCCGTGTATTTACCGGTAGTCGGATTGTAAGTGCCATCGGTAATAAAGCGATCGAGTCGCATACTCACCATGGCCATCAGGGCAGGTGTGATATTGAATACGTCCGATGCGTACAAACTATAACTGGAAGCCTTGTAAGTGCTGGAGGCAAAGCCTTTCTGGTAGGAGAGGTCTTTGATCTTCTCCACGTTCACATCTTTCACCGGCTGGTGGAGATTGACCGTATCGTAATTGACGGTGGCGCGATAAAGCTCATTATAATTATAGCTGTAATCGAGCCCGACCACGATGCGGTTCCTGAAAGAGCCGATATTGAAATCGCCGATAAAATTTTGCTGTACCTGGATATTGCCAAAAGTTTCCGGCGTTTGATTCCTTACACTGCGACTGACCGAATCATCGGTGAGCATTGTTAAAGTGGTCCAGAAGAGGTGTTTGTAAAATCCTTCTGAATACAGGTAATTGGTCTGGGATTTCCAGGAATCGGAGATCTTATATTCCACCTGCGCCTGCAGGTTATTGATGCCGTTATGAACATCGAGGCTGTTATTGATCAGGGAAGACTTATAGCCGAGGGGCAGGTCTTTGAAATTCCTGGCTGTTATTTTTTTCAATGAGCCGAGGGCGAAATAAGTGGTGGTATATGCGCTGCGGGTGATATCGACATCGACGAGGAATTTCAATCTGTCGTTCACCTGGTAAGAAAAGCTGGGTGCGATGGTGTAATTCTTAGCAAAGCCCTGGTCCTGGAAACTGCTTTCCGACTGGCCGGCCGCATTGAGCCTGAATAACACGGTGCGATCATCATTCAATGGTGCATTGATATCAGCGGCGATCCGGTTGAACCTGAAACTGCCTGCGGTATAGCTCACCTCACCACCGAATTTTTCATAAGGTTTCTTGGTAACATAATTGTAAACACCGCCGAACGTGATATTGCGATTGCTGCCGAACAATGTACCGGAAGGGCCTTTGATGAATTCAACACTTTCCAGTATCACCGGGTTGAGCGGAACGATGGCGCTGGTGATCATACCGTTTCGCATACCTGTTGCGTTGGCGAACCCGCGCATGCTGAGCCCTTGTGAACCGCCTGCGGCAAAATTGGGTACGGCGCCCGGCACGTTCCTGTAGAGGTCGGTGCGTTCGGTGATCACCTGTTCTTCCATCAGGGACTGGCCTACTACCTGGTAAACTTGCGGGTTTTCCAGGTTCCTCAGCGGCATGCGTGCTACCTGTTCTGTTTTTTTATCATTGAATTTATTCCTGCCGGCTGTGATGATCACTTCTTCGAGGGTGGTATTGGATAATTTCAATTGAAGGGAGATAGCGGTGACCTTGTCCTTCTCCACTGTTATATCGTATGTCAGTGTTTCATAGCCGATCATGGATACTTCCAATTGATAGCTACCTGCTTTTATCCTGTAAAATGCAAAGCTGCCATCTTCATTGGTGACCGTATTATTTGGAGTGCCTTTTATGCGGATAGTTGCTGAAGAAGCTGGTTTGTGATCGCTGGTAGTAATGATGCCTTTGATAATCCCGAAGCCTGATTCATGATGTTCGGAATTCGCAAAGCACCATGCGGGAAAAAGAATGCAGAGAAGGAGCCAACCCGTTTGTCTCATAAGGGGTAGAAAATTTTTCTGCAAAGCTGTGATATGGAAGCAGATAGAAGAATAGAAATCGGGAAAACCGTTTACGGGAATGGGAAAATTTATATTTTTATCTCTCAATCTATTCTATGAAAAAAATCAAATGGTTAGCGCTGATCGCACTGCATTTCTTTTCTTCCATCTCTATTGCCCAGGAGCTCGTCCCTTATCGGGTCCAATCGAAATGGGGCTTCTCGGATGTTTCGGGCAAACTGGTGATCCCGGCCCGGTACGATGAAGTATATAAATTTTTCAACAATTATGCGCAAGTGGTCATCAAAGGAAAGTGGGGTGTGATAGACCCGGGTGGGAGGATTATCGTTCCGGTCGTGTATGATCAGATCAGTCAGAATGAGTGGAATGGCAGGCAGTTCTTCACTGTGGGGGTGGGGGAAAGGCATGGTTTGATGAACAGTGCGGGTAAACTGATCGCTCCGGTGAAGTATGATGAATTGTACGTTCTGCCTCTTGAGGACTATGCAGAAGCCACCATCGTGGTCAATAACGTAACAAAGCAATTCTGGATCAGGCAGGATGGGAAAGTGGAAACCAAAAAGCCGTTGCCGAAACCTGAATCTGGGAAGAGGGAAGATCCGGAGGGACCGGGTATGCCTGATAAAAAAATTGTGATAATGCCATTCAATGGATATGATCAACCTTACAACAGGAATGGAAAGCAAGGGTACCTGATCGCGAAGTATGATAAATATGATACCATACCGCCGGTCTATGATGAATTGAACCCGGAATTTCTGTCGCGCGAGGTGGCTGCTGTAAAGAAGGATGGCCGCTGGGGCATTGTGGATACAAAAAACAAGCTCATTATCCCTTTTCAATATGAGGGTGTCTGTTCCGTTTATTCGTTATCGAACCTCTATGCCTGTAAAAAGGATGGGAAGTGCGGCATCATCAGGCCCAATGGTGAGATCGTAATTCCCTTCGAGTGGGATGATCTGTCTTTTATGCAGAATGGCCGGTGGTGTACCACCCGTCAACAGGGCAAGAGAGGGATCATCATACTGGATTCGGTGCCCAGGATCATTCCGGCAAAATATGAATCAGTGATCACCAGTTTTACCGATACTTATATCGACAAAAAAGGTAAGGAGGTCCGTTTTTTCAGGGTTAAAACGGCACAGGGTGAAGGGTTGATCGATGAGTATGGGAAGGAGTTTTTTAAGGATTAAGAATAGTTCTCAACTATATTTTGAGTAATTATACTCAGTACATTGAGTAATTTGTTAGAATGTTCGAGCGAATTCGTTTGCAATGAAGTATTGAACATCTTATGAAATGTAAAGAGCAAGGGTTGATTACGGAGGGCATCCGAATAACAAAAGGCCTATTATCTGAAAATTATGGGCCTTTTAAACTAATTGTACCCGTGGTGGGGCGAAATTCGAGCCGGGCGATTGAATCGCTGACGGAGTTTTGTGAGAATAAATAACTGTATTTCAATTAGATAAAATTACCTTAAAAAATAAAATGTCTTTTCGGATCGACAATAAATGACTAATTTTGCCTTCTCCAACGACACTTTTATGGATGTTTTGTTTGAATTTCAGGACAGCTTATTACGTAATGTGACCAATACCTTCAGGCGTTATTTGCATCAGCAAATTAACTGGAAGCAACGTATGATAGGTATAAAAGGGCCGAGAGGCGCAGGAAAGACCACGTTAATATTGCAACACTTAAAATTTGACGTGGCTTTACCTTCCACCGCGCTTTATATAACTGCCGATCATACCTGGTTTTACAATCATAGCCTTTTGGAAACTGCTACTGATTGGTATAAACAAGGGGGGAGAATATTATTTATCGACGAGGTTCATAAGTATCCGAACTGGTCGCGGGAGTTAAAGAACATTTATGACGGCCTCCCGGAAATGCACGTAGTTTTTTCAGCTTCATCTGCTTTGGATATATACAGGGGCGAAGCAGATCTCAGCAGAAGAGTAATTACCTATTCCTTGCCAGGTCTTTCTTTCAGAGAGTATTTATCGTTTACAACAGGGAATAATTTCGACATAATAACCGTAAAAGATATTCCAGGCAACCATCGCCCTTTCAGTCAACATATTCTTGAACAGCTACAACCTCTTCCTTTATTCAGAAAATATCTTCAAAACGGGTACCTGCCTATTATTGCTGAAGGGGAAAATGAGTATTTGGTAAAATTAGAGCAGGTAGTCAATGCTATTGTAGATACCGATCTCTCTTACATAGCATCCTATAACGCAGGAACGGCCATAAAAGTAAAAAAACTATTGGGTGTTATTGCTGAATCAGTACCCTTTAAACCTAACATTGCAGCTTTGGCAAGAAAGCTCGATATGAGCCGTGACAGCGTATACCAATATATTTATCAATTGAAGGACGCCCGTTTATTAAATGTTCTTTCAGCAGAGGGAAAAGGTGTTTCAACGTTGCAAAAGCCAGATAAAATATATCTCGAAAATACCAATCTCGCTTATGCGCTTACTGAAAAACCGGATATCGGTAATATTAGAGAAACATTTCTTTTAAGCCAGCTCTTAAATGCGGGCATTGAAGTTCATGCACCGCAGGAGGGGGATTTCCTTGTAAAAAATATTGCCATAGAAGTTGGTGGTAAAGCGAAAAGCACTTCACAAGTCAAAGAGCATAAAAATTACCTGGTAGCGGCCGATGATATAGAAACAGGCATAGGTACTAAAGTGCCTCTATGGTTATTTGGCTTTTTGTATTAATGATTTATACCAACATATTAATCGGTGTTGTATTGTTATTCGCGGATGTTAAAATTTCAGGTTCGAACCCTATCAGGGAACCAACCTGGGTGCCAGAAAAGTGTAACAAAAAGTGTAACAAAATCGTCGGGAATTAGCGGGAGTTGGCGAGTAGTTAAAAAATGAAAAAACCTGCTCAAACTCCGTGCTGATACAGGTTTTATCCTTTTTTAGATTTGGCAGAGACTGCCATTTTGTACCGCGTACGGGATTCGAACCCGTATCACCACCGTGAAAGGGTGGTGTCCTAGCCCTTAGACGAACGCGGCGTTTTTGGGGAGGGCAAAGATAGGCAGCCACCCCTTTCCCGCCAAATAAAATTCAAAAATTGCCGCCAATTTTACCCGGATTTCGAAAATTCCTAAACATTTCAAACCAAACCAGACAATCGTTCAGACAACAAATTGATCAAATTCTTTTTGATACCAATAACGTAACTTCGCCCCGCATTTTTAAACATTTAAATTACACCTCACAATGAGTACAGTTAAAGTGGCGATCAACGGTTTCGGTCGCATTGGCCGATTGGTATATCGCCAAATCTACCAAATGGAAGGCATCGACGTAGTAGCGATCAATGATCTCACCAGTCCCAAAGTATTGGCCCACCTGCTGAAATACGACAGCGCTCAGGGACGGTTCGATGCCGAAGTTAAATCCACCGACAACTCCATCATAGTGAATGGTGACGAGGTAAAGATCTACGCCCAGAAAAATCCTGCCGAAATCCCCTGGAAAGACCACGGGGTAGACGTAGTGCTCGAATGTACCGGCTTCTTCACCGATAAGGATAAAGCCGCTGCCCACCTTACCGCAGGCGCTAAAAAAGTAGTGATCTCCGCACCTGCCACCGGCGACCTCAAGACCATCGTTTTCAATGTTAACCACCATATTCTCGATGGCTCTGAAACCATCATCAGTTGCGCTTCCTGTACCACCAACTGCCTGGCCCCTATGGCAGATACCCTCGACAAATCATTTGGTATCCTGAATGGCCTGATGACCACCATCCATGCCTATACCAACGACCAGAATACACAGGACGCCCCCCATCCCAAAGGTGACCTCCGCCGCGCCCGCGCCGCCGCTCAGAATGTCGTTCCCAACAGCACTGGCGCCGCTAAAGCGATCGGACTGGTTCTGCCCGGCCTCAAAGGCAAGCTCGATGGTTCTGCCCAGCGTGTACCGGTACTCACCGGCTCACTCACCGAGCTCACTGCCATCGTTTCCAAAAAGACAACCGTTGCCGAGATCAACGCAGCCATGAAAGCAGCCGCCAATGAAAGTTTCGGTTATACGGAAGACGAGATCGTGAGCAGCGATATCATCGGTATTACCTTCGGTTCCTATTTCGATGCCACCCAAACCCGCGTACAGAACGTAGGAGATACCCAACTCGTTCGCGTGGTGAGCTGGTACGATAATGAAATGAGCTATGTAAGCCAGTTGGTCCGCACCGTGCATTATTTCGCCGGCCTGATAAAATGATGTACGAAGTACGAGGTCGGAAGCAGGAAGTGCAAGCGGATAGGTAAGTTCCGGATAAATGATCCCTCCGACTTCTGACCTCCGACCTCGATCTTCCAATCGCCACATCTTTCTCAAATCATCCTCATGTCTACATTCAGCCAATACAATTTCAAAGGACAAAAAGCACTGGTCCGCGTTGATTTCAACGTTCCCCTCAACGATCAGTATGCCATTACCGACGACACCCGCATGAGGGCCGCCCTGCCCACCATCCAGAAGATCCTGAACGACGGCGGTAGTGTGATCCTCATGAGCCACCTCGGCCGGCCGAAAGACGGTCCCACTGAAAAATATTCACTCAAACACCTGGTGCCCCATCTCACCGAACTGCTCAACCCTCCTGGTGAAAGAACACCCAAAGCAACTGTTCTCTTTGCGAATGATTGTATCGGTGAGCAGGCTTTTCTTACCGCCAATATGATGAAGCCCTGGGAAGTGTTGCTGCTCGAAAACCTCCGCTTCTATAAAGAAGAAGAAAAAGGGGATGAAGCTTTCGCACAGAAACTCTCCAAACTGGGAGATGTGTATGTGAACGACGCTTTCGGTACCGCACACCGCGCACACGCCTCCACGGCAGTGATCGCAAAATTTTTTCCGGCAGGGAAAAAGATGTTCGGATTATTGATGGAAGGAGAAGTGGCCAGCGCCGAAAAGGTATTACACGAATCGCAAAAGCCATTCACCGCTATTATCGGCGGCGCCAAAGTTTCCGATAAGATCCTCATCATCGAGAACCTGCTCGAAAGAGCTACCGATATCATTATCGGTGGTGGTATGGCCTATACCTTTGAAAAAGCACAGGGGGGAAAGATCGCAAAATCACTCTGTGAAGATGACCGCCTCCAAACAGCCCTCGACCTGCTGAAAAAAGCGGAGGCCAAAGGCGTAAGGATACACCTGCCCTCCGATTCCGTGATCGCCGATAAGTTCGATGCCCAGGCGCAAACCTCCACCGCGCCCAGTAATAATATCCCTGATGGCTGGATGGGACTGGATATCGGCCCCATGGCCTGCGAGCAATTCGCCAACGTGATCAAACGATCGAAAACAATTTTATGGAATGGCCCCATGGGCGTTTTTGAAATGGAAAAATTCCAGCACGGCACTAAAACCATTGCTACGGCAGTGGCAACAGCCACCCAGAATGGTGCTTTCTCCCTCGTAGGTGGCGGCGATTCGGTGGCCGCAGTGAACCAGTTCGGTTTTACCGATAAGGTAAGCTATGTGTCCACCGGCGGCGGCGCCATGCTCGAATATTTCGAAGGAAAAGAATTGCCGGGCATTGCGGCGATCAACTCATAGCTCTTTCCTCGAGATCTCGATGATCTTATCACTGCCCCCATTGCTCGTACATAAATAAACCTTCCCTTCCGGTGAGATGCACAGGTCTCTTAACCGTCCATAACTGTTCTGGTAGAATTCGGTAGTGTTGGTGATATTATCTTTCGATCCGTTCAACGTCAGTTGCAACAGGCGACTGCCTTTGAGGGTGCAAAGCAGCAGTGAATTTTTCCATTGTGGGATCAGGTCTTTATCGTAGTAGTCCAACCCGCACACTGCCAGTGTAGGCGTCCAGACCTTCAAAGGCTCGCGCACATTATTCGCGGAACAAAAACTCTGCTCACTGGTCTGATCACAAAAGCCCTGCACATTGGGCCAACCATAGTTCCTGCCTTTCTGGATGATATTGATCTCATCATCATTGCTAGGCCCATGTTCTGAACTGTACAGGATATTATTGGCAAATACCAGCCCCTGCGTGTTACGGTGCCCAAGGGTCCAGATAGCACTCCCGGGTGTGGGATTATCGAATGGGATACTACCGTCCAGGTTTATGCGAAGTATTTTGCCATTCAGGGAAGAAGTGTTTTGCGCAAGGGCGGAATTGCCGGCATCACCGGTGGTGATAAATAATTTTCCGTTCACGATCAGCAAGCGGCTGCCGTTGTGGATGCTGGCTGCATCGAGATTGTCGAGCAGGACCACAGGGCTCACGAGCGTGGCGCCATTATAGGTATAACGGACGATCTTTTCGCGGTAGTTACCCCCATTATTATAGTTATAGGCTACGAATACCTGTGGACTGGTGTTGAACTCGGGATGTAATGCCATACCGAGCAGTCCGCCTTCATTTTGCGATTGCACGTCTGCGATGCTCAACAATGGAGTAACAGCGCCGCTGGTTGGATGTACGCGGCTGATCCTGCCGCCTCTTTCCGTTATCCAGATGAAATTATCGGGCCCCCAAAGTATCTCCCAGGGATAGCTCAGGTTCTGTGTGAGCACGCGGTCTGTGGTCTCGACCGGTACTTGTGGCGGGTCGTTTTTCTTCTTGCAGGCTGAAAAGATCAGCAAGAAAAGCAGGATAGTGGAATAAACAAGGTGTTGCATGTAATATTTTTTAGGATTGGATACCAATGATAGGTACGAAAACCATGCCGTGTGCGTTGGAGAAGGGCAACACAAATTTTACTTGCCCGGATTCGCAAAAGTGTTAATTTTAATACGTAATCAAATCTAAACGAAAATGAAATCCCGAAATCTTGTTCTCATCGTTATCGTCGTATTTATTCTTATTCTCGGCGGTTGTGGCTGCAATGGCTACAACAGTATGGTAAAACTGGATGAGGAAGTAAAAGCAAAATGGGGCAACGTGCAGAGTGATTACCAGCGCAGGGCCGACCTGATCCCCAACCTGGTCAATACCGTAAAGGGTTATGCTAATTTTGAACAGGAAACATTGACCAAAGTGATCGAGGCAAGGGCCAAGGCTACTTCCGTGAACATCAATGCCAATGACCTCAGCCCTGAAAAGATCGCACAGTTCCAGCAGGCACAGGGTGAATTGAGTGGTGCATTGAGCCGTTTGCTGGTCACCGTGGAAAGGTATCCCGATCTCAAGGCCAATCAGAATTTCATGGACCTGCAAAAGCAACTGGAAGGAACGGAAAACAGGATCAAAGTATCCCGTAATGATTTCAATACAGCCGTACAAGGATATAATACTACCGTGCGCAGGTTCCCCAATAATATTTTTGCGGGGATGTTCGGCTTCAAACAAAAAGAATCGTTCCGTGCAGATCCGGGTGCAGAAAAAGCGCCTGAAGTTAAATTCTAAACACCTGGAAAATAATTCATGGCTTTTTTCCCATTCTCCCGAAAAGCAGAATTCTTCTCTCATGAAGAAAGAGAGCGGATCAAGTCGGCCATACAGTCTGCCGAACGCACAACCAGTGGCGAAGTGCGTGTATTTGTCGAGAACCGGTGCCGGTTCGTGGACCCGCTCCACAGGGCCGCTGAAGTGTTCTGGGGCCTGAAGATGGACCTCACGAAAGATCATAATGCCGTACTGGTCTACGTAGCAGTGCGCGACCACCAGTTTGCCGTATTCGCAGACCAGGGTATTCATCAAAAAGTGGGCGACGTATTTTGGAATAAGGAAGTGGCAGCAATGAAAAAGCATTTTCAGCAGGAACATTATGCCGATGCCATCGTTCAGGTAATAGAAGATGTGGGAAACGCACTGCATGAGCATTTCCCTTACGATAAGGACACCGATAAAAATGAATTGCCGGATGACATTGTTTTTGGCAGGTAATCATGAACACTCCTAATTAATGAAGCGACTTCTCATTATATTTTCCTGTATCCTTTTTGCAACTGCAGGATGGGCACAGAATATAGATCAGATCATCAGGAATAAACCCAACGCCCTGGTAAACGACCATGCCGGTGTGTTGCAGGCCGATGAAAAGCAGAACCTGGAAAAGCTGCTGGTAGCTTACGACGACAGCACATCTAACCAGATCGCCATTGTTACCGTGAAAACCCTCGATGGTCGTCCCATTGAAGAAACGGCGCTGAGCATGTACCGTTCCTGGGGCATCGGTAATAAGAAGACCCATAATGGGGTGCTGATCCTGGCAGCTATAGAGGACCGTCAGATCCGTATTGAAGTAGGTTATGGCCTTGAAGGCGCAATACCTGATATTACGGCTAACCAGATCATCCGCAATGATCTCGCCCCCAATTTTCGCTCGGAAGATTATTACCAGGGCTTTGCAAAGGCAGCGGAATCACTGATCAAAGCTGCGGCCGGGGAATACAAGGCCCCTGCCGGTTATCATCAAAGGAACAGCAGTGGTGGTACGATGAGGTTGATCGCGATTATTGTCATCGTTATTCTCATCATCGTTTTTTCCAGCATCAACCGCGGAGGTGGTGGTGGGTTCATGAGCCGTCGTGGTTATGGCCCCATCATCTGGCCGGGAGGTTGGTCAGGCGGCGGAGGCGGTGGCGGCTGGTCAGGCGGTGGAGGTGGTGGTTGGTCCGGTGGCGGCGGCGGAGGCTTCGGCGGATTCGGCGGCGGCAGCAGTGGAGGTGGCGGAGCGAGCGGAAGCTGGTAGCACTAATCGTTTAGTTTCTTTTTAACCTCTTCGAACCAATCGTCTTTTTTGAAATCAAGCTTCACATCGGGACGGATACCTTTGTTATCGATTCCCAGTCCTGCATCGATGCGGCGGGAGCGGGTAGTGGCATAACCCAGGGTAAACGACGGGCATGTAAAATCCTTCTCACGCATATTGGCATAATCCAGCACACCCTGGGAAGCTTCGCCGAAGAAGATCGTTTTCTTGCTCTGCCGGGCCTCCAGCAGGAACTGTTCTGTGGTGCTGGCGCACCTGCCATCGATGATAACGGCAACCTTTGAGGGAAATTCATAGGAACTGGTAAGGGTATCTTTTCTATCGGCATATACATTCACGAAATCACCGCTGCTTTTCTTTGCCTCTTTCACTTTGGCCCTGTACTGTTCGATGTAATCCTTGGGAATATCAGGGTTCGCAGCAAAAAGTCGTTCATTGGCGGCGATGTTCTCAGGCGTTACCCAGAGGTCAACGCCAATGGTGTTGACAGGTTGGGTATAGACCAACGGCCTGAGACTTCTGTACGACCGGTCGCCTCCGCCACCATTGCCCCGCAGATCGATGATGAGTTTGGGTCTGGAAGTGAGCGCATCCAGGTTTGCATTCACCACTGAATCTATCTTTCTATACAGGGAAATATCGAAGTCTGTGATGCGGAGATAATTGGTGGAAGAATCCAGCCGTTTGAAGAACACTACTGCATTTCTTTCTTCTTCGAAAAGTGGTTTGAAAGTTGTAGCCGGTTTGTTGTAACCTGCTTTGGTCCAGCCTTCGAGCACCAGGCCGTTCTCATTCCTGAAACTGACATGGCCGAATACGGGATGGTGATCTTTGTAATACCAGATGGCATCGAACTCTTTATCAGCGGTTGGTATCAGTTCGAGCTTCACTTGTCCGGGGCTCCATTCGGGGGCTTTCGAGCTGATGATCACGCCGGCGTATGTGCGAATGTCTTTGGTATTTTTCACTACTGCCACTTCATAGCTGGCGTTGGAATATATTCCTTCAACATTGCGTCCGTCCGTATTTTTTCGCAGAGCGTCGATGGTGGCTGGGTTCAGTGTGATCATTTCCGTTGCGGCAATGGCTTTTTGCAGCGCTTCGGGAGAAGCGTTATCGGTCGTGGTCAGTGCAATATGATGGTCTTTGAAGAATTGGGGCCAGGTGCGCATGGTATAGAGGCAATAGGCGTCTTTGCGGGAATTGCGGGCTATGCGGCGATAGCGTTGGGTATGGCTCTCGTAGGCGGCTTGTGTTTGAGCTGTGATCTTGTCATGGGCGCCGGCATAATTCCGTTCAATATAGGTTTTGAGACTATCGAAAGTTTTGGCGCAGGGGCAATCCTGTGCGAGGGTATGGAGGCTCAGGCTGGTAAACAGCAGGAGCAGGGATAGATTTGTTCTCATGGGATAAAACTAGGGAAAAAAGTGATTTTTCGGGCAGGCTCGCCAGTGGATTTCAGGTATCCCGGTTCACTATGTAGATGTTTACAAAAGAAAATTCTGTGGTTCAGGATCAAGAAATGTAGCTCGCCTTTCATTTTACATTCTTCATTTCCGGTGAAATGCAGACTAATAAAGGGTTTTGGTAAATGCTGTTGTGAAAGACGAAGCTACAGGAAAATTTGAAAGCAAATCACAACCCAAAAAAAACCGCAAGAATAACTCCTGCGGTTGTGAAAGACGAAGCTACAGGAAAATTTGAAAGCAAATCACAACACCTTAGATTTTCTGATCTTGGGGTTTTCGGTTGTGAAAGACGAAGCTACAGGAAAATTTGAAAGCAAATCACAACTGGGAGAATGGTACATGCGTAACATTCTGGGTTGTGAAAGACGAAGCTACAGGAAAATTTGAAAGCAAATCACAACCAGGTCTTCCTCTACTCGTTTCTTTTCTAAGTTGTGAAAGACGAAGCTACAGGAAAATTTGAAAGCAAATCACAACACTTCCACTCCGGGGCTGGAATCGGACAAAGTTGTGAAAGACGAAGCTACAGGAAAATTTGAAAGCAAATCACAACTACCGGCCTATGTTTGAGTTTTAGTTTGAGGTTGTGCTGGGACTAAGTTACATCTTAAATTGAAAGCAAATCACAACCGGTTGGCCAGCCATGATAAGGTTGTTTGGGTTGTGAAAGACGAAGCTACAGCAAAAATTTGGAATCACTTCACATCAAAGAGCTTGTGTTCGAATTTGTGAAACCAACGAGTATGGAGGAAGCGAGCAATTCGATCGTACTGTTTTTCATCGCTTATAATTGTATCTAAAGTTAAAGACGGGGAAGGCATTTTCACGGTGCAAAAAAGACAATTTAAGGGTAGGATCGGGTAGAGCGCAATAATTGCTATGGTGTAACTAATAGCAAAATGCAATATAATGGTATCTTTATTTCATGAAATCTGCTTTCCCTGCAATTTATTCTACCCTTTGCCCCATCGCACTATCCTCACTAATCACAGAAAAATACGGAGTAGGAAAGGTTCAATGCAAGTTCCTGGTCCGGGGTGTGGGCGATACTTATTTAGTTGAATCATCTGATACCCGTTATATATTACGGGTCTACCGTTCTTCTCATCGAAGTCTGCCCCAAATAAAAGCGGAAGTGGAATTACTGCAGGTGTTGAAGCAGGCCAATGTATCGGTATCTTATCCGATCCCCGATATTGCCGGAGAGGCTATTGTAAGGCTTGAAGCGGCTGAAGGGGAAAGACATGCGGTGCTGTTCAGCTATGCACCTGGTCATGTGGTCAGGCTTTTGAATGAGCACCAGCTTCGCACCCTCGGCCATGAAATGGCACGCTTTCATAATGTATCATCAACAATCAGATTAGGAGAAGAAAGATGGAATTTTGATAATGCTACCACTCTATTCAGTCCCTTGAAAAGATTGAGATCTGCCTTCGCAGAAGACCCTGAAGGGTACGCCTGGCTGCAGGAAATAGCCAGCCGGGTAAATGAAAAGTTGTCACAAATCCAGACTACCGGGTTCTCAAAAGGCTATTGTCATTTTGACTTCCTTCCCAAAAACTTTCATTTCGAAAATGATTCGGTTACCTTTTTTGACTTTGATTTTATGGGGTACGGCTGGTTGGTGAATGATATAATGTCCTTTTGGCAACATCTTATCCTGGATGTATACAATGGAAGGATGACCAGGGAAGCCGCCGTTGATGCCTATAGCACTTTCCTGGATGCATATCGTGAATATCGCCCTGTCAGTGAACAGGAATTGACTGCTGTACCCTACCTCTCGATCGGGTTCTGGCTTTTCTATATGGGTTTTCATACCACCCACGACCAATTCTATGCATTTAGCCAGCCTTCACAATTGAGATCATATACCGGGTTTTTAAGGTACCTGGTAAATACTTACTGGAATAGGGAGGATGAATTTGTAAGATCAACTTTAAACCAGGGCCATTTAAAAAACCGATAGGTTGACCAGCCACCCTAATACTTTGGGAGTTACTGATCAACCTATCGATCTATACTCGTTCGTGAGATTATTTATAATTCCTGCAAAATCCGTGCTTCTATTTTCTCTTCATTTACCTTAAAAATAATCTCTCTCAACTAGAAACCTTTCTTATCTCCTTCAGCCGCACTTACCTTCGATTTGATATAATCGATCTGTGCCTGGTAAGGAGCTTTATCGGATGCAGTGGCCTGGGCCGTTTCTTTTTTCTTGGCTATTCCCTGCAGGTAACCATTCACCATCGGTGCATAACCATAAGGCGCCAGCACTTCGCGGAATTTCACCACTATATCAACTCCATTCTTGAACTTCTCCGTGTCTTTCACGTTGACGAGGAAATCGCAGAAAGGTTGCAGCAAGTTGAATTTGGCGTTCGACAAAGGCAGTTCATCAAAGGTCTTTGCCAGGATGGGGTAAGCGCTTTCATCACCTGATTTGGCCAGCACTTTGGTAACCGATTCCACCATCTTGCCTTTGAGCGGTTGTCCGGCCAGTTTCTTGGCAGCAGCTACAGCAGCCACGCTATCGGTCTTGAACAATGATTCCAAAGATGCGCCTACAACCGTGTAAGAAGAATCATTGATGCCTTTGGTAAAGATCGGTTTGTACTCGGGATTATTATAAGCCGCCAAAGCAGTGATGGCGCTGGCGCGGACAGTCGACTTGGGATCATTCTTCGCAATATCAGCCAGGATCGGCTCAACCGCTTTCTTCAGTTCATCCTTTTTCAGATCGAGGCGGGCAATGGTATATCCACGCAGCCCGAAATATTTATCCTTCAACGCCATTTTCAACAGGTCCTGTGCTTTTGCATCGCCCAGGTTGCGGCTGGCGAACTCGATCGCTTCACGACGGTCGAGGTACTGACCAGCATATTTATATTGGTGGATATAATTATCGAGGGTCTTGTTGTCTTTTTTCTCAGCGAGCAGGATCTTGTCGCCATCTACATTCACGAGGTCGGGCTTGCTGGTGTAGGGGAAGCTGAAAGTATCTGCTTTGCTGTCGATCCATACTTTGTAACGATCTTTCTTACTGCCATTGTACACATCGATGGCGATGGGTAACTTGAAAGCATTGCCGGCCTGCGTTTGCTTCACGATCACCTGCACTTTTTTGGCGTTGTCGTCATACATATAATCGATCGTGAGTTTCGGATGTCCAGCCCCGAAATACCATTGGTTCCAGAACCAGTTCAGGTCTTGCCCGGTTACCTCTTCAAATGCAAGTCGCAGTTGGTGTGCTTCGGCCGATTTGAATTTATTGGTGGTCAGGTAGAGATTGAGCGCTTTGCGGAAAGCTTCATCCCCCACATAATTGCGCAGCATGTGCAGGATGCGTCCGCCTTTATTATAGCTCACGGCATCGAACACGGCTTCCTTATCATTATAATAGAAACGTACCAGGTCTTTCTTTTCGCTGCCGCTCTGCAGGTAGCCTTGCATATCGCTGTAGTTCTGTGCATCGCCGGCGTCTTTACCATATTTGTATTCATCCCACAGCGTTTCGCTGTAATTGGCGAAAGATTCGTTCAGGGTGAGGTTGCTCCAGCTTTCGGTAGTGACATAATCACCGAACCATTGGTGGAACAATTCGTGAGCGATGGTGCTTTCCCAGTCATTGCCATCCACCAGTTCCCGCGCGTCCTGTTGTGCGCTTTCCTGGTGCAGGGTGGCGGTGGTGTTCTCCATGGCGCCGCTTACATAATCGCGGGCAGTCATCTGAGAATATTTCACCCAGGGATATTCAACACCAGTGAAACGGGAGAAGAAGCCCATCATTTCAGGGGTATGTCCGAAGATCTTTCTGGCGACAGGAGCATATTCCTTTTCTACATAATAATTTACTTCTTTGCCTTTATAGGTATCCCTGATCACGGCATAATCACCAACGCCCATAAAGAAGAGATAGGGGGCATGGGGGAGGTCCATCACCCAGGTATCGGTTCGGGTACCGTCTGTATTCTTCTTCTGTGAAACCAGTTTCCCATTGGAGAGGGTAACGTATTTGGCCGGAACGGTCATGATGGTTTCCTGGGTGGTCTTCATATTGGGTTTGTCGATCGTGGGCACCCAAACGGAAGTGGCTTCTGTTTCGCCCTGTGTCCAGATCTGGGTGGGCTTGTCTTTTTCCTCACCCCTGGGATTGATGAAATACAATCCTTTCGCATCGGAAATGGCGGCGCTGCCTTTCACCTTCACCTCATCGGGTTTGGCGGTATAGTCAATATATAAAGTGTAGGATTCTCCGCCTTTGTAGGTTTTGTCGAGTTTGATATCCAGCACCCATCCGTCGTATTTATATTTCAGGGGCAGGGTGGAGCCGCCTTTCACCAGGGCCACTTTCTTAATATCCATGCCTTTGGCATCGAGGGTCAGGGAATCGGTAGGATAGAAATGGGGTTTCAGGGTGATCCAGGCCTTGCCGTACATGTACGACCTGGCATAGTCGAACTTGGCATCGATCCTGGTATGTACCAGGTCGTTGATGATCGTTGCGCTTCCACGGTAGATGGATTTCCAGGTCGTATCCTGGGCAGGCTCACGTGGGTCCTGGGCCAGGACCACTTGTGTAGTAACAAGGGCAAATAATCCGATGAGAATCTTCTTCATGATGAAAATTTATGTAGCGTAAAGATATGTTCAGGCCCCCTTAATATTTGTAAAAAATTATACAAGTGGCTCCAGGCTAAAGGCAAATAAGTAGATTTGCTTATCAGCAATCCTTACCGCATTATGATGCGCATCTTCTTTGCCACTTTCTGGATTATCCTTTTTTGTTCAAATTCCTTTGCACAACAGTCATATTTCATTTGTATCCAATCAGATAATAATCAGCCCTTTTACACGCGGATAGCGCAAAAGACCTATGGTTCCACGGCGGCAGGCAACCTCGTGATCGCCGGGCTGAAGGACAGCTCCTACCGCGTAGCGATCGGATTTCCCAGGAATAAATACCCGGAGCAGTACTTTACGATCATCTTCAACCAGAAGGACCTGGGGTTCCAACTGAAATACAATGAATCGCAGGGATGGGCCCTGGTGAACTGGCAAACGCAGGAAGTGCTGAATCCACGGTCGGACCTCCTGCCGGGTGATGCCCTGCTCTACGGGGAACGGAAGAAAGATGAGGGATTTGCCTCCCTGATGGCTGCCGTGGTCAATGATTCTGCTGTGCTCTACAATACATTGGTGAGAACTGCCCCTCCCAAACAGGAGACTTCCACGGGGGTTGCTACCGTCGAATCCGTTCCGGCGCCGGTTATACCCACGGATTCGGCTATTGGTGCAGGGGTGATAGCAGGCAATTCTCATGCTATAGATACGGCTGTATTAAGGGCAGATACGATGCTGGCTTCCAAGCCGGCCGTTGTAGGGATCGATTCAGCTATGGCGATAAAGAAGGATACTATGCTTTCACGTCAGGAGGCAGATTCAGCAGTGGCTGTTGTTCCAATTCCCAAACAGGAACCTAAGCCGGATGCCATGAAACCCGGGGTATTGATGCTGGAGAGCAGTGATATAGCTGAAGGAAAGAAAATGGTGTTCAAAGATTTGGATGCCATCGATACTATTTCGATCATCATACCATTTGAGAAGGACAGTTCACCGGTAGCATCATTAAAACCTGCTGTGGTAGCGGATTCACCGGCCACAAGCACCAGGGTCGATACCGGTACGCACACCACTGCTCCGCCGGTAGCCATGAAAGATACTGCTTCCCAACAGGGAGGAACAACCGAAGAAAGTAAAAAGAAACTGGTGTTGTTGAACTCCGACTGTGCCAATTTTGCCACCGACTATGATGTAGACAAGCTGCGCATCAAAATACTGGCGGAAACCAACCTGGAAGGAAGGCTGGCAGCGGCGAAAAAAGTGTTCAGGACCAAATGTTTCACCACCAGGCAGATCAGGGCCCTCTCTGAATTGTTCCTGGGGGATGAAGAGCGGTTCCGGTTCTTTGAGCTGGGATATCCCTACTCGGCCGATACCAGTAACTACAAACAACTGGTGGAATTGCTCACGGACGCGAATTATATCAGCCGTTTCAAGGCGATGGTAAGAATGCAGGACTAAACCATGATGAACCGATATTTCCTCGAAGTATTTTATAAGGGTACACAGTATGCGGGACTCCAGGTACAGGAGAATGCGGTAACGATCCAATCGGAACTGGAAAAAGCCCTTTCCGTATATTTCAGACAGCCTTTAAGTCTGACGGGCTCCTCCCGTACCGACGCCGGTGTGCATGCCCGCCAGAATTATTTCCATGTAGACACGGAATTTCAGATCCCGGCCAGGGCTTTGTACAATATCAATGCGATCCTTCCCCCCGACATTGCGGTAAGGGCCATCATACCGGTAAGACCGGAAGCGCATTGCCGGTTCGATGCCATAGCCCGTGAATATGAATACACTATCTATCAGGCCAAGGACCCTTTTTTGGCCGACAGGGCCTATTATTTCCCTTATACCCTCGATGCGGGCATTCTGCAGGAAACGGCGGCCATCATCCGGGAATATGCGGATTTCACCAGTTTCTCGAAGCGGAACTCGCAGGTAAAGACCTATCAGTGCAGGATCCTGCACAGTGAATGGGAGCGGAGGGGAGACTGCTGGGTATACCGGGTAAAGGCTAACCGGTTCCTGCGGGGGATGGTGAGGGGGCTTACCGGCACCATGTTGCAGGCGGGCAGGGGGAAAATCGATGTGGCCGGCTTTCGGGAGATCATTGAAGCAAGGGACTGTACGAAGGCCGACTTTTCAGTTCCCGGTCATGGGTTACTGTTAGTACAGGTTGAATATCCACCGGCTTACTTCAACCGGTGAGTATTGGAAAATGAATATCCGGATCATCGTCTTCACTAAAAAACATGGAATATTTAGTCGCTCCATCCTCATGAGCTGCGACCGGAGAAAACTCCTGAAAAAAATTATTGTGCTGAAATGCTGATTGGGATTGTGTTTCAGGAGTTAGGGCAAAACTTTTTTCAAAAAATATTTGGTGGGAAGTGATCTACTCTTATCTTTGCGACCCGCTTTTGAAAAAAGGATATGAGGAAAGAGAAAAGGGAGAATAGAAAGCGATCAGTTCTTTGCATTTTTAGAGTTGGCTGTGAGAGAGTTACAAATAAAAAAATGAAAGGAAAAGTTGGTGGTGAATGATAGAGTTTGTATCTTTGCAGTCCGCAAAAAAAATCAGAAGTTCTTTAAAAATTCTCAAGGTTGTTGACGAAAAAAAACTTCGAAAATAATCACGAAAATTTTTGCTGAAATAAAAAAGGCTCTTACCTTTGCAACCCCAACGAAAACGGGGCGGCAAAAAAAGCCGAAAGATCTTTGAAAGTTTGGAAGCAACAGCACTCCGACGAATGTCGGAGGTAAGGTCTGAAGCGACATTATTACAGATCCACAAACGTTAATTTTCTTAAGAGAATTTAACGCCAAAGATCAAAACTCATTTACAATGGAGAGTTTGATCCTGGCTCAGGATGAACGCTAGCGGCAGGCTTAATACATGCAAGTCG
>OFTY01000454.1_pt1 | contig 29470 bp, 16 predicted proteins | sample 1775061 | NCBI WGS metagenome assembly OFTY01 (sample SAMN08195773, study PRJEB24354) | sludge metagenome | isolation source: sludge from phenol fed wastewater aerobic bioreactor B | place: India: Nagpur | collected 2016-09-16 | reverse complement strand
GGGCGCGATCCGGCGACGGTAAATATTCTGTACCATTTTACTTTTGTAGGGATAATCGGTATTGAAATGAAGCCCGCGGCTTTCATGCCTGAACTCTGCCGATTTTACGATGAGGTATCCTACGGTGATCATATTGCGCAACTGGCAAAGCTGGGGTGATATTTCCGTTGTTTTATATAATTCTTCCGTTTCTTCGTGCAGGAGATCCAAACGGCGCATTGCGCGGGCAAGCCGGGTGTTGGTTCTTACAATGCCTACATAATCGCTCATCAGCAACTGGAGTTCCTTTAAGCTTTGGGTGATCAGGATCATTTCTTTGGGCGCTGTGGTTCCCTCGGTACGCCAGTCGGGTATGGTATTCCTGTTCCAGTTTCCCCATTCCGCGCCGGAAGTGTCCTTCATTTTCTTTACGCCGTCTATATAAGCTCTGTGTGCAAACACCATGGCTTCCAGCAGGGAGTTGCTGGCAAGCCTGTTGGCTCCGTGAAGCCCGGTCGAGGCGCATTCGCCGGCAGCATATAAGTGACGAATGGACGTTCTTGCCCACTCATCTGTTTTTATGCCGCCGCAGCTGTAATGTGCGGCAGGGGCTACGGGAATCATGCTTTTCGCCACGTCGATGCCGATGGATAAACATTTTTCACGGATATTGGGAAAATGGTGAATGAACTTCTCCTGGTCCATATGACGGCAGTCTAACCATACATGCTCTGTTCCTGTTCTTTTCATTTCATTGTCTATGGCCCTTGCCACAATGTCGCGCGGGGCGAGGTCTTTGCGGTCGTCATATTTTTCCATAAAGGCTTCGCCGTCACTGTTGCGCAAAATACCGCCATCACCCCGTACTGCCTCTGTTATTAAGAAGGCCTGTCCTTTTACACCTGCTTCATATAACGCGGTGGGATGGAACTGGATGAACTCCATGTTTTCTATCCGTCCTTTCGCACGGTATACCATGGCCACTCCGTCTCCGGTGGCGATCACAGGATTGGTGGTAGTGCGGTATACCTGTCCGTTCCCGCCGGTGGCCAGCAGAGTGAGGCGGGAGAGTATCTTTTCTATTTTGTTGGTCTTGAGGTTCAGCACATAGATGCCATAGCACTCAATATCCAGCGTGGATTTTGTAACGAGGTAGCCGAGATGGTGTTGGGTGATGAGGTCCACCACAAAGCAGTGGGTGATCAGCTCGATATTCTTTTTACGGTGGATCGCTTCCAGCAGCGCACGTTCTATTTCCCGGCCGGTCACATCTTTATGATGGATCACCCGGAATTCCGAATGTCCGCCTTCTTTACCGAGGGAAAAATCGCCGTCTTTCTCCTTGTCGAAATTCGCGCCCCAGGAGATCAGTTCATTCACTCTGTCCGGCCCCTCTTTCACCACGATCTCCACGATCTTTTCATTGCAGAGCCCATCCCCGGCTATCAGCGTGTCTTCGATGTGTTTCTCGAAGCTGTCATTCTCCAGGTCATTCACCACTGCCACGCCACCCTGAGCGTACTTGGTATTCGTTTCGTCCACGCGGGTCTTGGTAATGATGGTCACCTTTTTATCCGGGCACTGTTCTGCTACTTTCAGGGCATACGTGAGCCCTGCGATCCCGGAGCCTACTACCAGGAAGTCTGTTTGATGCATAGACGTCAAAAGTAGTTAATTCAGCTTATTTCACCTTCGAAAAAGAGATGTTCCGCGCCCTGGACAGGGATATTCGGAATCCGCTGATCATGTTCCGGGCATCCCGCACAAAATAAACCGGACCATAAGGAGAGGCAAAGCCATCTTTATATTGCGGCTCGAGCCTGAATTTCATATCCGGTTTCTGCAGTTGCACGAAGGTGAGTGTAGTGCCTTCTGCCACGAGGGACACCTGTGCTTCGGCTTCTTCAGAATAATATTCGCCGGCGTACTTTGCGATCGCTCCTTCGGAAACGTTGGAAAATTCTACTGCAGTATACACAAGCGTATCCCTGTCCGGAGACGTCATCCTGAACGCACCATCCATAAACTCGATCCTGTTCCCGCCTGCTTTGAAAAAGCTCTTTCCCTGTGGTTCCAGCAGGGTATTGGTGTTGGCATACAGCTTCCCATCTTTCACCAGCAGCTTCATACCGGCATTGGTTCTGGGATTCCTGTACCATCCGCTATATTTCTGCAGCTCGGCCTCCGATACCTTCACAGTGGGTGTTTTGGAAGGAGATGCCTTTGCCGGTTCCGGTATGAAAAGGTTCCGCGTCAATGCCCAGGAAGAAGTGGAGTCCCCGTCGAATTGCGAGGTATTGCTCACAAACGCGAAGCAGAGGCCCGATTCAGGATAATACTCGAGGTTGGCGCGATAGCTGGCGGTAGCGCCACTGTGCATGATCACATCCTTTCCGTTCAGCTTCGTTACAACAAGGCCCGAGGCATATGCATGCGGCACACCGTTGTTGAAATTACTTTTTGCGGTCTGCTTCGGGAGGAGGGAAGGATGACCGAATTTTCCACTGCTGTAGAAGTTCGTCCACTTCACAAGCTCCTCCGCGGTGGTGAGCAGGCCGCCGTGCCCATACACGCTTTCATTCGGCATGTCGTTCAGATATCTTCCGTCCGGCCCCATGCTGTAAGCCATCGCACGATTGGGGACCAGTTTTTTGTAGCTGGATCGCCACGTGGAGAGTGGCATATCCGCGGGATTAAAAATATTCGGACGGGTAAAGTCTTTCAGCTCGATGCCGCTCACCCTTTGCACGATGATCGTCATCAGCGTATAGTTCGTGTTGCTGTAGATATATTCTGCACCCGGCACATTGTTGAGGGCTTTCTGCCGGCAGATGATCCGCAAAGCATCGTTGTTGCTATAGGTCCTGGTACCGCGCGGCCACCCGGTGAGCTCCGCTACGCTGCCCCAGTCACGGAAACCGCTGGTATGCTGCATCACCTGGCGAAGGGTAATGGGGGTACCATAATCCGGCAGTTCGGGAATGTATTTGTGAATATCATCGTTAATAGACAGCTTTCCCTGTTGTTCAAGCAGCAGGAGAGCGGCGGCAGTGAACTGCTTGCTCACGGAACCCGCTTCTGTCAGGGATGTGGTGGTCATGGGTGTATGATGCTCCAGGTCGGCCATGCCCCAGGCTTTGGAGAAGATGATTTGTCCATTACGGCTGATGGCCATTTGCGCACCGGGATTTTCCGGTTTGTATTTGCTGAAGTAGGTTTCGATCCTTGCCAGCGTATCCTGCCAGGTTTGCGCCTGCGTGGCAGTGCAGGCCATCATTCCGCATAAAAAAAGTACTGTTTTCTTTCGCATGGTTGAATAAATTATTTCGTTGTTTTCAAATATTTCATCGCCCCTTCCACGATCATCCATTGTGCCAGTCCGTATGTCAGCATCACGAGTATGCCACTGCCCGTGAACGCCCCCTGGAATCTGGCGATAGCCAGCATGGAATCGGAGGCTACGAACAGGATCGCTCCTGCTACACAAGACCTTTCCGCCTGTATGCCATAGAGCCCGAACGCGCGAATGGCGGACAGTAGCATGATTGTGATCACTGCTGCATAGATTACAACCGCAGGTGCCAGGCTGCCCAGCGAAGGCATCAGCCTGAATACTAACAGGATAGCATATACGATAACAAGTCCCATAAATCCCCATTCCTTTGCACTGATCTTTGCGCGGGGTTTTACACGGAGAAAGAAAGCGGTATACAGCAAATGCGCCAGCAGGAAGCTGATCAATCCGGCGATAAAAAAATGATCGAACAGCAATAGTACATCTCCCCACCAGGAGAAGATCAGCGCCACAAAAATAAGATTGCGGAGCGGGTTGGAAATATGTTGTGCGAGCACCCAGGCATAGCAGCCCAGCGAGATCATCAGCAACGGTTTGGTGACGAAACGGGCATAGGGTACATTGAATCCTATTACCAGCAGGTCCGCCAGCAGGATGAAGAAAAATACGATCTTCCAGGGTTTTGGATACATAAGCGTGGACATATATCCGGCAACATACTTAGATTTTAATTAGGAAGCAATACGTAAAAGGTGGTACCCTTGCCCGGAGGACTCACCACTTTCAATTGTCCCCCATGCATCTGGATGATCTGCTGGGAAAGGCTCAGGCCGATACCGGAGCCTTTTTTCTTGGTGGTGAAGAAAGGGATGAATATCTTTTCCTGTGCTTCAGCATCGATACCCGGACCATTATCAATGATCTCGATCGTTACCTGCTGTGCATTCCCAAGGGAACCTTTTACGCTGATGACCGGATCATCCGTGTGTTCCAGCGCGTCCATGGCATTTTTCAACAGGTTGATGAGCACCATTTGCAGTTGTGTTTCATCTGCATGTACTTCTATATTGTCCGGTGAAACATGCATATGGTACGTGATGCCGGCGGCTTTCATATCGGCCAGCAGCAGGTTGCTGACGGATTGTATCAGTTGTTTCAGGTTGATGGTCGTGAATTGCGGCTTGGGCAATGTGGTATAATCCCGGTAAGCGTTCACGAAGTTCATGATGCCTTTGCTGCGGCTCTCGATGGTTTCGAGGGCCTCCTTCAGATCGCCAACCGCTTCGGCCTGGCCTTCCTGCACGGCAATGTCGTGATCCACAATTTCCTGCATGGTGCCGATAAGGCTCACGATGGGTGTTACGGAATTCATGATCTCATGCCGCAGTATCTTGGTCAGGTTCTGCCAGGCTTCCAGCTCTTTTTGCTGCAGTTCCGCATGGATGTTCTGCAGGGAGATGAGTTTCACGAGCCTGCCCTGTAACCTTACGGTAGTGGCTTGTATGGAGAGCTGCTGGCCATTCTGTGTGGCGTACAGCATTTTTTGCCCGGCGGGAAGTTCCAGCAAAAGTTCCGGCAGGCCCGGATGCGAATGTTTAAGCTCATCGATGTAACGGAGGCGGTAGATGCCCATCAGCCGGAAGGCGGCGGGGTTGATCAGTTCTATTTTCCCGTCCGGGTCGAAGGACAATACCCCGATACTGATGTGCTGGATGATAGTATCGATGTATTTCAGGTTGGCTTCCCGTTCCGCCCGCGTTTGGCGGAACGCTTCGAGTACTTCATTGAACTGGTGGTTGAGGGCGCTGAAGCTTTTGCCGAGTTTGTTATCTGCGCTGAAACGGATAGAGAAATCCTCATACCGGATCGCTTCCAGGAAAAGCGTGAGCTTGCGGTTCACGCGGTTGAGATAATAGTACAGGGCCATTACCTGCCCGATCAGCAGGGGTATCACCAGGATCACGGTAAGCGGGTAGCCGGTCCACCAGAGCCAGCACCCGGCCATGATCGTGACGATCATCACAACAATCCTCAAAAGGATATTCAAACTAAAGCGGTTCATTCACTCAGAGGTTATATTTTTCCATCCTCCTGTACAGTGCGGCCCTGCTTAACCCCAGTTCTTTAGCAGCATCGGTGATATTGCCATTGCATTTTTTGAGCGCCTGCGAGATCATGTTCCTTTCCATTTCTTCGAGATTGAAACCTGTATCCAGCGGTTCGGCCGCGGCATTGGTCTTTACGAAAACATCTTTCGGCATCAGCGTTTTACCCTGGCAAAGGATCACCGCCCGCTCGATAGCATGTTGCAGTTCGCGGATATTTCCGGGCCAGTCATATTTCTCTAACTGTGTGGTAAGCGTTTCATGCAGGAAAGCCACGGGGCGGTTGTATTTTTTGCGGTAAAGGCCTAGGAAATATTCCGCCAGCGGTACGATATCTTCTTTTCTCTCGCGCAACGGCGGAAGATGTACTTCGATGGTATTGATGCGATAGAGGAGATCCTGCCGGAACAAGTGCTGGACGGCCATTTGCTGGATATTCCGGTTGGTAGCGCAGATAAGGCGTACATCCACCGGGATGGCTTTATTGGAACCCACACGGGTAACGGCGCGGTTCTGCAGTACGGTGAGCAGCTTCGCCTGGAAGGGGATGGAGATGTTCCCGATCTCGTCCAGAAAGATGGTGCCGCTGCTGGCTTCCTCGAACCGCCCGTTCCGGTCGTCCCGCGCATCGGTGAAGGCGCCTTTGACGTGGCCGAAGAGTTCGCTTTCGAAGAGTGTTTCGCTAAGGGCGCCAAGGTCAACGCTCACGAAGGATTTGTCTTTCCGCTGACTAAGCGCGTGAATTTGCCGGGCCAGCAGGTCTTTGCCGGTACCGTTCTCTCCCAGGATGAGGATGTTGGCATCCGTACCGGCCACACGGGATACGGTTTCCATTACTTCCTGCATGGCGGGACTGTCCCCAATGAGCACATTATCTGTATGGAGTGTGGCGCCGCCGGCTTTCTTTTCCTGTTTCGCCTGATGGGTCTGCACGGCGGTCTGCATGGTAGCGATGAGCTTTTCGTTTTCCCAGGGCTTCAGCACGAAGTCCACCGCACCGGCTTTGATGGCGCGCACGGCCATTTCCACATCGCCGTAAGCGGTGAAGAGCACCACGGTTGCTTTCGGATTGATGTCCAGGATACGATCCAGCCATTCAAATCCTTCTTTTCCGCTGCTGAGGTCGCGGGTGAAATTCATATCCAGGAGGATCACATCGTATTCAAAGTTGCTGACGAGGTAAGGGATCTTTTGCGGATTCTTCTCGAAATCCACCTGGGCAAAGTGCCTTTTAAGCAGGAGGCGCGCCGCCCTTAAAACATCCGCATCGTCATCCACGATTAAAATCTTTCCTTGCTGCGTATTCATCTGTATTAAAAATTTGGGTTTGACCGGTTCGGGTACGAACACTACAAATGGCATTCCGTTCCGCATGCCGGATGATGGTTGATGGGCGGATTTATCTTGTAAAACAGCCCATCAGCAATATTAAACAAAGATTTTCTTCGCCGGCGGGTTATTTTAAAACTGCTGCGATTGCCCGGAGAACTGTCCGGAAACGGACACTCCCTGTCCGCTTTGGAACAGAACGGTCCGCGGCAGGTATCCCCAAATTAGCCATGGTAGTGTGTTCCGGCATTTGGCACGGCTTGGCACATGGATTGGGTATCTACCGGCAGCAATTACGATCATGGATAGACAACTCAAAAAGAAATTCTGGAACAGGCAGCGGATCTTCTTCGTTGGCGGAGGAGGGGTGCTGTTACTGCTCATTTTATGGGGCTTTATTTTTGCCGATAAGAGAAGCAAGCTGAACGTAGAAAAAGACAAGATCACTATTTCCGCGGTTACCAAAGGCTCCTTTGATGAGTACATTGCGGTGACCGCTGTTGTATATCCGCTCAAAACCATCCGCCTTGACGCTATTGAAGGCGGATATGTGGCTTACAAATTCCTGGAGGGCGGCAGCATGGTGAAGCGCGGCGATTCCATCCTGCGGCTGGAAAACCAGCGACTGATGATGGACTTCGTGAACCGGGAAACAGAGATGTACCGTTTGATCAACGAATTACAGAATACGCGGTTGCGGTTGAAGCAGGATCGCTTTTCGCTGGAAAAGGCCCTCAGCGACCTGGATTACCAGGTAGATCAGGCCAAGGATATATACGACCGGAACAGCAAACTGTTCAAAGACAAGGTAGTGGCCGAGCAGGAATTTCTGAAAACCAAGCGGGATTATGAAAAGCTGGTAAAGCAGCGCCAGATAGAGGTGCAGTCGCAGGATTACCAGATCAACAATGCCACCACCCAGATCTCCCAGCTGGAAGGGACCATTGCGCGTACGCAGCGTAATTTGCAGATGATGAAGGAGAATCTAAGTAACCTGGTGGTGAGGGCGCCGGTAGACGGACAGTTGTCATCCATCAACGTGGAGGTGGGTACCAGCATCCAGGCCGGCCAGAACATCGGTCAGATCGATGACCTGAACGGGTTTAAAATGCGGGCAGAAATAGACGAACACTATATTTCACGGGTATTTGCCGGATTGAAAGCCTCCTTTGAGTTCAATGGTAAGAACAACGAGATGGCGATCTCCAAAGTATACCCTGAAGTAAAGAACGGTCGTTTTGAAGTAGATATGAATTTTGTAAATGCGACACCGGAAGGTATCCGCCGCGGGCAATCCTCTCCTATCCGCCTCGAACTAGGAAAATCATCAGAAGCCATGCTTTTGCCCGTGGGTGGATTCTTTTCCGATACCGGGGGAAATTGGGTGTATGTGGTTGACAAGAGCGGAAAGCGCGCTGTGAAACGCAACATCTCCCTCGGCCGCAAAAACCCTGTTTACTTTGAAGTGCTGGACGGCCTGCAACCGGGCGACCAGGTGATCACTTCTTCTTATGAGAATTTCGGTAACAAAGAGGTACTGGAATTTTAACATCTTACATCACAACATTCAAACCACAACAATGATCAGAACAGTCAATTTGCAGAAGCTCTTTACTACGGAAGAAGTAGAAACCACCGCACTGAACGGCATCAACATGGATGTGCAGGATGGAGAGTTTGTTGCCATCATGGGACCTTCCGGTTGCGGGAAGTCCACTCTCCTGAACATCCTTGGCCTGCTGGACAATCCCTCCGATGGCGAATATCATTTCTGGGGGAAGGAGGTGGCCCGTATGAGCGAACGCCAGCGTGCGCAGCTGCGTAAGGGCGCCATCGGCTTCGTGTTCCAGAGCTTTAACCTCATTGATGAGCTCACTGTATTCGAGAATGTGGAATTGCCGCTGTTGTATCTCAAAGTGCCCTCCAGCGAACGTAAGCAAAGGGTAGAAGAAGTGCTCGAGCGCATGAACATCATGCATCGCCGCAATCACTTCCCGCAGCAGCTTTCCGGCGGTCAGCAGCAAAGGGTAGCCATTGCCCGCGCTGTGGTAGCAAAACCCAAGCTGATCCTGGCGGATGAGCCCACCGGTAACCTGGACTCCACCAATGGGGAAGAAGTGATGAAACTCCTGCAGGAGCTCAACGATGCCGGCACCACCCTGATCATGGTAACGCACTCCCCTTACGATGCCGGTTTTGCGCATCGCATTGTGAACCTGTTTGACGGTAAGGTGGTAACGGAAAACATCAAAGAACAATTTCACGTATAAAACCGCTATTGTATGTTCCGGAGTATCAGGATTGCCTGGAGAGCCCTAAAGCAGCAGAAGCTATATGCCGTCATTAACATTGGCGGGCTGGCCATCGGGCTGGCGGTAGCTACCCTGCTGCTGATGTGGCGGCAGGAAGAGTTGAGCTACGACGGATTTCATCCGGGGAAGGAACATATCTATGAAGTGCACAGCACGTTTGAATCCGGCGGGAGCATGCAATACTGGGGCACCACCCAAAGCGCCGTTGCCGCACATGCCCTGCGGTCTGTGCCCGGTGTATTGAATGCCGTGCGGGTGGCCAATAATTTTGATTTTTCCCGTTTCGCATATGGAGACAAGGTTTTCTATGAAAAGAAGATGGCTTATGCGGACTCCTCGATGTTCAGCGTATTCAACTTCCCGCTGCTGAAAGGGGATAAGAAACGGCCTTTCAACGACAACAATTCCATCGTTATTTCCGCATCCATTGCAAAAAAATATTTCGGGAATGAAGATCCTGTGGGTAAAGCGATCACTGTAGACAAAGAAAACCAGTTCGTGGTTTCCGGCGTGATGGCGGATATACCGGAGAACTCCAGCATCCGCTACGATATTTTCTTTCCCTTTGACAGGCTGGTAAAAGGGTATGGGAATAACCGGTACTGGGCTTCCCGTGATAACGACTGGGGAAACTTTAATGTACGCACTTATCTGCAATTGCGGCCGGATATGGACATCAAAGCCACCGAAGCGAAACTGGGCAAACTGTGGGAGGTGAACAGTCCCAATGAGAATACCCCTCACCGGGGATATCTCCTGATGGCATTGAAGGATGTGCACCTGTATGATGTAAACGGTAGTGAAGGGCTCATCAAAGTGATCCGCATTTTCTTTCTCGTGGCCATCGTCATCCTGCTCATCGCCTGCATCAATTATGTGAACCTTTCTACTGCGAGGGCCAGTTACCGTGCCGTGGAGATTGGTGTGCGCAAGATCGTGGGGGCTAACCGTATGCAGCTCTTCCGGCAGTTCATGAGTGAATCGCTGCTGGTGTTCTTTATTGCGGCAGTACTGGCGATTGGATTGATCTACCTGGCGCTTCCCATATACAACAACATCCTCGGTAAATCCATGCACTTGAACCTGCTGGAAGGCCGGATACTGGGGATCCTTGGTTTTGGAGCGCTGCTGATGCTGCTGGCAGCGGGCTTGTACCCGGCTCTCTTCCTGACATCTTTTTCCCCCCTGAAGTCGTTGAAGGGCAAGGGGGCTATTTCCAACGGATCCGGGTACTTCCGGAAAGGGCTTGTGATAGCGCAATTTGCTATCTCCGTGGTATTGATCGGCAGTACGCTGGTGATCGGCCTGCAGTTGCGATATATCAATACCAGGGAGCTTGGTTTCAATAAAGAAAATGTATTCGTTTTCCCTGTCCGCAGTATGCAGGATCATGGGGAATCTGTAAAAGAAGAAATAAAACAGATCCCTGGCGTAACAGCCGTTACGTTCGGGAACAGCAAGGTGATCAGGCTGGATAATGCCACCAGTGATACGGATTGGGATGGCAAACAGGAGAATGACAACCTGAATGTGAACACATTGGCAGTAGATGCGGATTTTATCCCTTCTATGAAATTGCAGATGAAAGAAGGGAGAGCCTTCCGGTATGGCAAGGCGGATTCCGCCGCATATATTCTCAATGAGGAAGCTATCAGGCTTACCGGGCTGAAGGATCCGGTGGGGAAACCGTTCAAGCTGTATGAACGGCCGGGCATTATCATCGGCGTGGTAAAAGATTTCCAGAGCGGGTCCATGCATAGCAAGATCAAACCGCTGGTAATGTTCTACCGGCCTGCGAACTGGCAGCTATATGTTAAAACAGACGGCAGGAATACGGCGGCTGTGATGGACAAGATCAAAACGATATGGGCAAGATATAACCCGGACTATCCTTTTGAGCCGGAATTCCTCGATACCGGCTACGCCAGGATGTACGAAAGTGAAACGCGTACCGGTAAACTGTTTATCGCTTTCGCCGGTGTGGCGATCTTTCTCTCCTGCCTCGGCCTCTTCGGCCTGGCTACTTTCGCGATCTCGCAACGAACCAAAGAGATCGGGATCCGGAAAGTATTGGGCGCTTCTGTCAGTAACATCATCCGGCTGATCTCGAAAGATTTTCTGAAACTCGTGCTGATCGCCATTCTGCTTGCCACGCCCATTGCCTGGTTTGCCATGCAGAACTGGCTGAACGATTACGCTTACCGCATTGTGATGCCTGCCTGGGTATTTGCGGCGGCAGGCGGTATCGCCATCCTGATCGCGATCTGCACTGTTAGTTTACAATCTGTCAGAGCCGCACTGATCAATCCGGTGCGCTCGCTTAAATCCGAGTAAAAGAATTGTGTATGGAAAAGTCAATATCCTGTTTTGCGCACAAGTTGCTGGATGCCGGCCTGAACGCCGGGCATTCCTCTGGTGTAGGCAGCAATCTTACGGGTGGCGACCTGTTCGAATTGTTGCCTTACATGGTGATCCCAATGCTGGTTGTGCTGATCGGGGGATTATACCTGATCAATTTTTACAGGAAACGGAGGCTCAGCAAATAAATAAATATTACCTATGCTCCTGAATTACATCAGAACCGCCTGGCGGAACTTCTGTAAACATACGCTGTACAGCGTCATCAACATCTCCGGTCTGGCTATCGGGCTGGCGGTTTGCATGCTTATAATGCTGTATGTGGCGCATGAGATGAGTTTCGACCGCTTCCATCAACGCTCCGGGAGGATCTTTGATGTATATGCCAGGATCGCAATGGGAGCGGATACGGTACAACTGCCATTCATGACCTACCAGGCCGGTCCTTCCGTAAAAGAACACGATGCGCGGGTGGAAGATTTCCTCCGCCTGAGAACATCCAACCGCCCGGCGGTGATCCGGAATGCAGCGCAACCGGCCATTAAATTATCTGAAAAAAAGTTCCATTTTGCAGACAGCAACTTCTTCCGCTTTTTTACTTTTCCCCTGCTAAAGGGAGATCCAGCGCATGCGCTGGACAGACCATTTACGGTAGTACTGTCGAAAAGTGCGGCCGCACGTTATTTCGGGAAGGACGAACCGGTGGGAAAGGTGCTGCGGTATGAAGGAATATATGATTTCGAAGTGACGGGTGTATCGGAAGATGTTCCTTCCAATTCTACGATCACCTACGATTTTGTGGCATCACTTTCCAGTTTTTTAAAGATGGATGAGAGCCAGGGGATGCTGAAAACGCCCAATGTGGGGATCGGGGCATTCAAAACGTATTTCCTGTTGAAAGATCCGCGGGATGCAGATGCCGTTAGCCGCACCATGCAGCAGTTGTCAGCGCAGGGAAAAGACAAGAGCAGCGAACGATATGTTTTTACAGGCATAAAAAATATGCATCTTTCTGCCAACTTCGGCGATTTCTCCAACCTCCGGTATTTGAAAATATTTCCGTTGGTAGCCGGCCTGATATTGTTACTGGCGCTGATCAACTATATGAGCCTTGCCACCGCAAGAGCTACATTACGGGCTAAGGAAGTGGGCGTGCGCAAAACGCTCGGTGCGGGAAGGGCGGGACTGGCCAGACAATTCTATGTTGAATCCGGACTGTATGCCGTGCTGGCATTTGTACTGGGCGTATTGATCTTCCTGCTCGTTAAACCGGTCTTTTATCAGCAGCTATCATTGCATATCGATACTTCATTTTTGCTCAGCCCTGTTATGCTGGGTATCGGAGCGGGTTTGTTGATGATCACCATCTTCATCGCCGGCAGTTACCCGGCACTCGTATTGTCGTCTTTCAAACCCGTTTCCACGCTGGCCGGCAAGCTCAGCCGACGGTCAGGAGGGGCTTCCATTAGAAAAGTATTTACCGTATTGCAGTTCAGTATTTCCATTGCATTGATCGTTTGCGGCCTGGTGATTGACCGGCAGCTGGATTTTTTCCGGCATACGGATACGGGCGTGAACAGAACCAATATTATCATGGTGCCTTTTGCGGCGGCAGCCGGAGATCATTACAATGCTTTCCGTAACGACGTCAGCGCCATCGCCGGTGTCCGGCAGACAGCCATGGCGAGTTTCCCCATGTATGGCGGGTATAATTGCTTCTTCACCGAGAATGCCGAAACAAAAGAACAGGTAATGCTGCCGGTGTATCATGTAGACAGTGCATTTATTCCTATGCTGGGATTACAATGGAAACAGGCGCCTGCATATGCAGAGCTGCTCACACAGGGGAACAAGGTTGCTGTTAACGAAACCACTATTCAAAAACTCGGCCTGCCTGCAAATCCCATTGGAAGTTTCCTTCATCTGGGGAATGACCAATACGAAGTTGTGGGTGTACTGAAGGATTTTTCTTACGCATCGCTCCATCGCAAAGTTGATGCACTCAGTCTGTTTGTTAGTAAAGACACCGCCTCCACCTGGCGTTCGGCAGGCGGTTGTCTTTTTGTGAAAACCACTGCAGGTGCGAATATGCCCACTTTGCTGGCGGCTATCCGGAAGTCGTTTGAGAAATATGACGATAACAACCCATTCAAATATCAGTTTATGGACGATGCCTATGATGCGATGTACAAGGCGGAAGACAGGCTGGCCAGGATATTCAGCATATTCACGGGGCTGACGGTATTGATCGCCTGCCTGGGGCTCTTTGGTCTTGCCGCTTTTATGGCGGAGCAGCGCACAAAGGAGATAGGCGTGCGCAAGGTGCTGGGGGCTTCTGTAGGGAGCATTGTGGGATTGCTTGGGAAAGATTTCATCAAACTGGTATTGATAGCCATCCTGCTGGCAACGCCGGTGGCCTGGTATCTTATGCATGGCTGGTTGCAGGATTTTGCCTACCGCATTCACATGCAATGGTGGATGTTTGCAGTTTCCGCAGCGGCTGCGCTGTTGCTCGCCTGGATCACCGTAGGCATCCAATCTGTAAAGGCCGCGTTGACGAACCCGATAAAAGCATTAAGGACAGAATAAATCTCTGCTTATGATCAGGAATTACATCAAAGTGGCCATACGGCACTTACTGCGCAACAAAGGCATCACCGCCATCAATGTTGCGGGACTCGCCATTGGCATGGCCTGCTGCATCCTGATCGTGCTGTTCATCAAGGATGAACTGAGTTTTAATTTATTTCATAAGGATGTTGCCAACATTTATCGGCTGAACACAGTGAGCCATCAAAGGGACGGACGCATCGAATATGGCACTATCACCCAGTTCGGCGCGGCTCCCAACCTGAAGCTGGAATCCGCGCGGCTCAAGGATGCTGTACGCATTCACTACCAGAATGAAATGTCGGTCAGCACCGGAGCGGAAAAGTTCAGGCAGGAAAACATCGTATATGGAGATGCGGGTTTGTTCCAGATGTTCAGTTTTCCTTTGCTGGCCGGAAACCCTGCCACAGTATTGAAAGAACCTTACACTGCCGTGCTCACGGAAACCACGGCCAGAAAATATTTCGGGAAGGGAAACCCAATAGGCAAAACGATCCGGATACAGGATGAGTATGACTGCCTCGTTACTGGTGTGGCAAAAGATATTCCGGCCAATACAGATATCGGGTTTGACATGGTGTTGTCCTACACCACCTTCACCCGGAACGCCCTGAAAGCAGGCTCGAAACCCGAAGAGAACTGGTTTGGCTTCGGTTCGAATGAAACCTTTGTACAGCTGCCTGCGGGTGTTACTCCTGCCATGATGCGGGGAGAATTAGATGCTTTTGCAAAGAAACATGTGGTCTCCATCGCCAAACAGTTTGGGGTGGATTTCGGATATGTGTTGCAGCCACTGGCTAACATACACCTCTATCCGGAAGGTGACCAGGCGCCATCCAATGGTTACTCCAAATTATACATCTACGGTGTGATCGGGTTGTTCATTATCCTGATCGCCTGTATCAATTTTATGAACCTCGTTACGGCAAGGGGGCAGGAAAGAGCGATGGAAGTAGGATTGCGGAAAGTGATGGGCGCTGCGCGGAAAGCCCTCATCACCCAGTTCCTCATTGAATCCGTGATCGTTTCCATCACCGCGTTCCTGCTGGCCATTTTACTGGCGCAATGTCTCCTCGCCGGATTCAACTATGTGACCAGTAAGCACATCGAGCTATTCATCCTGACGAATACACTGCTTTTCGCCGCGTTGTTCCTGCTGTCAATTGTAGTGGGCCTGCTGGCCGGCAGTTACCCGGCCTTATATCTTTCGGGCTTCCTGCCTGTCCGCATCCTGAAAGGGGGCGCCGGTACCGCTTCCGGCAAATCCCTTTTCCGCAAGGTACTGGTGGTGTCTCAGTTCACGATCGCCATTGGGCTGATCGTTGCCACGATCGTGATCTATTCCCAGTTGCGGTATATGCAGCAGCAGGATCTGGGGTACAACCGCAAGGGCCTTGTGAACCTTTCTCTCAGAAGCGCCCGCATGAGCGATGCGAGGGATGTGATGAAGACGGAGGTATTACAGTTGCCGTTCGTGAAGAGCGCCAGTTATACCAGTACTCCCTTCGGTGGAGGGGGTGGCATCAACGTGAACCCGGTGGGAAATGAAGGCGTGAAGCTCGAAGATAATTTTGCGGCCCTGTGCATATCCACCGATTTTTCCTACCTGACCAACGCAGGGGTGAAGATGTTGCAGGGGCGCGATTTTGACCCCCGTTTTCCTTCGGATAGCATTGATGCTTTCGTGATCAATGAAGTGGCCGCAAAAAAATTCGGTGCAGGCATTACTATCGGGTCCCGCATCGTATGGAACGGCAGTGACGAGCCCCGGAAAGGGAAAGTGATCGGCATTGTGAAGGATTTTAATATTCAGTCCCTGCGCCAACCGATCATGCCGATGGTGGCGATGATGAATAAACGTGCCGGCGTATTATCCATACGACTGGCGGATGGAGATACACAGGCCCAGCTGGCACAGCTGGAAAAGGTATGGAACAAAGTGCTTCCGGCATTTCCGTTCAACTATCGTTTCGTGGAAGGTGCTGTTGCCAGAGAGTATGACCAGGAACAGCGTTCCGGCGGGTTGTTCGGCGCTTACGCCGCTTTGGCCATTATCATCGCCTGTATGGGATTATTCGGACTGGCTATGCTGATCGCGCGTCAGCGCACGAAAGAGATCGGCATCCGTAAAGTGCTCGGCGCTTCCGTAGCCAATATCACCGTGCTGCTGTCCCGCGACTTCCTGTTGCTTGTGTTCATCGCCATCTTTATTGCCGCGCCCGTTGCCTGGTATGGGATGAACCAATGGCTGCAGAACTTTGCTTTTCATATCAACGTTCCCTGGTGGGCTTTTGCGGTGGCGGGGCTTAGTGCGCTGACCATCGCTTTGGGCACCATCAGCTTTCAATCCATCAGGGCAGCATTATTAAACCCGGTGCGCTCGTTGCGTTCGGAATAAAATTGTACGAGATGTTCAGGAACTACCTCAAAATAGCATGGAGGAACCTTTGGCGTAACAAAGGGTATACGTTCATCAATGTAGGCGGACTGATGACCGGTCTCGCCTGCTGCCTGCTCATTGCCCTCTATGTGTTCGATGAACTGAGCTATGAAAGATGGAACCCTGATTCGGACAGGATTTACCGTATAAACTCGGATATCCGTTACGGCGCAAGCGATTTTAATATGGCCGTTACCTCAGATCCTATGGGACCTGCGCTGGCCAAAGATTATCCGCAGGTAGAAAGTTATGTGCGGTTAAGAAGTGTTGGTAACTGGATATTGACGAAAGGGACGGAAAGTTATGTAGAAGAAAAAGTGTTGTTTGCCGATTCTTCACTCTTCGATGTTTTCCCCTTTAAAATACTGGCCGGCAGCGCAAAACAGGCATTGGCAGTGAATTGTATGGTCATGGACGAAACGATGGCGCGCAAGTATTTCGGTTCGGTGGATGCGGCCGTCGGTCAAACGCTCCTCGTGGATAAGTCCGCTTCTTACCGGATCACGGCAGTAATTGCCGATATTCCCTCCAATACGCATTTCCGGCCGCAGATATTCCTTTCCATGGCTAATCAGAATGGCAGCAGGGAGGGTAGTTGGGTATCGCACAATTATACCACATACCTGAAATTGAGGAAAGGGACAGATATGGGGCAGTTCAACAGGAATTTCCGGGACATCAACTCCCGGTATGTAGGTCCGTATTTACAGAAAATATTGGGAATGGATATTGCCGGGTTTGAAAAACAGGGCAATTTCCTTCGTTATTCCCTGATGCCTATCCGGGATATTCACCTGCGTTCCAACCGGGGCGGAGAGCTGGATGCCAATAGCAACATTCAGTATGCGTACATATTTTCCGCCATTGCTTTTTTCATTCTCCTGATCGCCTGCATCAATTTTATGAACCTGGCCACAGCACAAAGCACCGGCCGGGCGCGGGAAGTGGGTATCCGCAAAGTGCTTGGCGGAGAACGAAGCTCCCTCATCGCGCGATTCCTGTCAGAATCCACCGTTACGGTTGTACTGGCGCTGATACTGGCGGTGTTGGCCGTAATACTGGTGTTGCCAGCATTCAACAGTTTGTCCGGAAAATCGCTCAGCCTGTCTAATTTACTCACCTGGCGCTTTCTGGTGGTGATGGCAGCTATCCCTCTCATGGTGGGATTATTGGCGGGAAGCTATCCTGCTTTCTTCCTCTCTGCTTTCCAGCCGATCGCGGTGCTGAAAGGAACACTCCGCAGGCAGATGGGAGGCGCCCGCCTGCGCAGCATATTGGTGGTGGCGCAATTCACCGTGACGATCATATTGCTGACCGGCACTGTAGTGATCTATCGGCAGTTGTATTTCATCCAGCATAAGCAACTCGGTTTCAATAAAGAGCAGGTATTGATCATCCAGAATACTTATCTGCTCACCACCCGGCAGGCAGAAACTTTCCGGAAAGAGCTGGAACACCTGCCTGGCGCAGAATCCGCCACTGTGGCTGCTTACCTGCCCACCAATACAGACAGGAGCGATAATCCCTTCTTCCCCGATGCTGCGCAACAGGGGAAAGGAGTGTCTATGCAAAACTGGCAGGTAGATGAGGCCTATCTGAAAACCATGAGAATGGAAATGGTGAGCGGGCGGTTCTTTTCGCCGGAGTTTCCGACAGACAGCAATGCCGTTGTGCTCAATGAAGCAGCCGTAAAGGCGTTCGGGTTCAAAGAGCCGGTTGTGGGCCGGGATGTTTATTACTTCACGGGCGATGCGGGCAAAACCACGCGCAGGATGCCGGTGATCGGTGTGGTGAAGGATTTTCATTTTTCGTCCATGCACAGCCCCATTGGACCTTTATGTTTTTTGCTGCAGAAAACAAGGAATAATGCAGGCGCTAATATAGCCGTGCGTACGACAGCAACGGTGGATAAACAGGCTTTTGTGAAAGCAGTGGAAAAACAATGGAAGGCCTTTTCACCCGGCCAGCAGTTCTCCTACAGTTTCATGGACAAGGATTTTGAAGGGATGTATCAGGCCGAGCAGAAAGTGGGCAAGATTGCGTTGCTGTTTGCAGCATTGGCGATCATCATCGCCTACCTCGGTTTATTCGGACTGGTGGCTTATGTAGTGGAGCAACGCACGAAAGAGATCGGCATCCGCAAAGTACTGGGCGCTTCTGTGGCAAACGTGGTGAGCCTGTTGAGCAAAGATTTCCTCCGGCTGGTATTAATCGCCATCCTGCTGGCTACGCCGCTGGCATGGTATCTCATGCAGCAATGGCTGAAGGATTATGCCTACCGGATCAACCTCGAATGGTGGATGTTTGTGTTGGCCGGTGCGGTAGCCACAGGAGTAGCGGTGCTTACCATCAGCTTCCAGTCCGTAAAGGCGGCACTGTTGAACCCCGTCAAATCATTAAAAACAGAATAATCCGCATATGATCCGAAATTACATCAAGATCGCCTGGAGGAACCTTTGGAATAACAAAGTGTTCGGGATCATCAACATTTCCGGGCTCACATTTGCACTTACCTGTTGTATGTTCATTCTGCTGTGGGTCGCGAATGAGTGGAACGTCAACCGTTTTCATGAAAAGCTGCCGAACATCTACCAGGTATATGAAAACCAGTATTATTCGAATAATTTCATACTAACGGTATCGGCTACACCGGGCCCACTGGCGGATCAGTTGAAAGTAGAGATCCCCGGCATAAAAAAGGCCGCACAGGTAGGCTGGCAGACGGAGAAACTGATGAGCACCGGGGACAAGGGCTATAAATTCAAAGGCCTGTATGCCAACAACGATATTTTCCAGTTGTTCACCTTCCCGTTTATTGAAGGAGATCCGAACAAGGCACTGCTGGGCCCGAATGATATTGTGTTGACGGAAAAGGCTGCCCATACGCTGTTTGGCGATGGGAAAGCGATGGGGAATATGGTGCGGCTGGAAGGCAGGGAAGATTATATGGTAGCCGGTGTGATGAAAGATCTTCCCCGGAATTCCACCTATAAATTTGACTGGCTGCTGCCCTTTGAACGACTGACACAGGAGAATCCCTGGCTGAAAGAATGGGGCAACAACGCTCCACGCACCTTTGTGCTGGTGGACCCGCAGGCGGATATGAATAAAGTGAATGCCAAAGTGAAAGGCATCATACAGCGGAATAAGAAAGAATCCAATACCGATGTATTCCTCTATCCTTATAAAGACACCTATCTGTTTGGCCATTTTCAGAATGGCAAAGCCGCCGGTGGCCGCATCGAATACGTACGTCTTTTCATTATCATCGCTGTTTTCGTGCTGTTGATCGCCTGTATCAATTTCATGAACCTTTCCACTGCCCGCGCTATTCAGCGCAGCAAGGAAGTAGGCGTTCGTAAAAGCATCGGTGCGGGTAAGGGATCCCTTGTTTCGCAGTTCCTCGGCGAATCCTTTATCATGGTGCTGATCGCTTCTGTCTTCTCGTTATTGCTGGTGTGGCTCCTGCTGCCTTCTTTCGAGAATATGGTGAACATTACGATCACCGTGCCGCTTTTCACCTGGTATAACATGCTGGCGTTGCTGTCACTGGCTGTTTTCACCGGTTTCATGGCAGGCAGCTATCCCGCGTTCTATTTATCATCATTGAATCCCGTTGCCACGCTGAAAGGCGGTATGTTGCGACTGCGCTCCAGCGCTATCTGGCTGCGGAAAGGGCTTGTGGTTTTCCAGTTCGTAATCTCCACTGTATTGATCGTAGGAGCCATCCTGGTGTACCAGCAGATCAGCTTCATCAAGAACCGTAACCTGGGATTGAATAAAGATCAGGTGGTATGGCTCCGGAATGAAGGATCGATCAGTAAGGATATTCAGCCTTTCCGCAGCACATTGGCGGGAATGCCTGGCATTGTGGCCGTGTCGGATGCAGATCAGCTGCCGATAGCGATAGGGAATAACTTCTCCGGGGTGGACTGGCCGGGGAAAAATCCCAAGGATGATATTCTCTTTGACAATCTGCATTCCGGGTACGACCTTCAAAAGGTGATGCAACTGGAGATGATAGAAGGGCGTACGTTCTCCAGGGATTTTCCTTCAGACTCCGATGGTGTGGTGATCAATGAAACTGCAGCAAAAGTGATGAGCCTGAAAAGTCCGTATGTAGGGCAGATACTGACCATTAACAATAAAAAGAATCCCATCATCGGTGTTACGAAGGATTTCGCCAGCAACCATCTGCAGACTAAAGTAGGACCGATGGTGATTCGCTACCGCAACACGGATAATGGCTACATCCTTATACGAGTGAAGCCTGATGAAATGGAAACCGGCATTGCCAGCATCGGAAAGGCTTTCAAGCAATTCAACCCGGAATATCCGTTTGAAGCACATTTCCTGGATACGGACTTCGCCGAAATGTACCGCAGTGAACAGGTGATCGGCCGCTTATCCGCCGCCTTTACCGTACTCGCCATCATCATCGCCTGCCTTGGCCTTTTCGGGCTGGCTACTTTCACGGCACAACAGCGTACCAAGGAAATAGGGATCCGCAAGGTGTTGGGAGCGAGCGTTATGCAGATACTGACTTTGCTCAGCAAGGAGTTCCTTCGTCTCGTGCTCGTTGCTATTGCCATTGCATTGCCACTGGCGGCATATTTCATGAATGGCTGGCTGAACAAGTTCGCGTATCATGTGGAAGTGCAATGGTGGATATATTTTGCCACCGGTCTGTTGGCTCTTATACTGGCGATGTTGACAGTCAGCTATCAATCCGTGAGAACTGCCCGCATGAACCCGATCAAATCTTTGAGGACAGAATAAAAAAGAGGATGCCATGCTAAAGAACTATTTCAAGATCGCATTCCGGAACCTGTGGAAAAACAGGACCATCTCAACGATCAATGTACTGGGGCTCAGTGTGGGGATCAGTGCAGCGCTTGTGATATGGATGATCGTGTATTATGATATTTCGTTCGATAAATTCCATCCCAACCGGGATCGTATTTACCGCGCTGTTTCCGATCTCAACTTCGGCAGTACGGTGATCAACACCTCCGGGGTGCCTATGCCACTGGCGGATGCCATGCGTCATGAAGTAGCGGGGGTGCAGGCACTGGCCCATATTTTTGATCACGATATGGATGTAAAAGCGGAAGGACACGAGCAAAAGTTCAGGCATCAGAAAAACATCCTCTTTGCAGATGATCAGTATTTTGTGGTGTATCCCTATAAATGGCTGTACGGATCACCTGCAGCGCTCACAAAAGCTTACCAGACCGTATTGACGGAATCCCGTGCGGAACAATATTTCCCGGGCATGAAGCCGGCTGATGTAGTTGGCCGTACGCTGATGTACAATGATTCCATACAGGTGACGGTTGCCGGCATCGTGGAGGCATTCAAAGAAAGATCGGACCTTCAGGCCCAGGAGTTTGTTTCCTTCTCCACCATTCCGGCCGTGGCCGACCTGAAAGAAGTCACCGCCTGGGGGCGCTGGAACAGTACCAACTCTTCCTGTAACCTGCATATGCTGCTCAAGCCGGGCGTTTCCCCGGATCAGATAGAGCGGCAATTATTGAATATCCGGAAAAAATATCTCGATAAAGACAACAAGAATCTCTATCACCTGCAGCCCCTGAACGATTTCCATTTCAACAGCAAATTCGATCTGTTCGATCAACGGCAGGCGAGCTGGAGCACGATATACGGACTTAGTACGCTGGTGATTTTCCTCCTGCTGCTGGGTTGCATCAACTTCATCAACATACAAACTGCACAGGCGGGAGAACGCGCAAGAGAGATCGGGATACGAAAAGCCATGGGAAGCAGTCGTGGTAAACTCATCTGGCAGTTCCTGGGCGAAAGTCTCGTGCTGACCTTCTTTGCGGCGATCCTTTCCTTACTGATGGTACCACTGATCCTGCGGTTGTTCGACCATTTCATTCCCGATGGTGTAACCTTGCAGCTGCTGAAAGAATGGCAGGTATTCCTTTTCATTCCTGCGCTGATCATCATAGTAAGTGTGCTTTCCGGTCTTTATCCCGCTTTTGTGCTCGCCCGTTTCCAGCCGGTTAAAGTGTTGCGGAACAACCTGCATGGTGTAAAAGGAAAGGCCCGTCTCCGCCAGGTGCTGACAGTATCGCAGTTTGCGGTGGCGCTGGTATTGATTATGGCTACAGTGATCGTCAGCCGGCAAACGCAGTATGCGTACAGAAAGAATCTCGGCTTTAGTATTGATTCACGGCTTTACGTTATGTCGCCTCCGGGAGTTAAGGACCTGGCGCCTCTGAAGAGCAGCTGGATGAATGTACCGGAGATAGAGCACTTGTCCCTCTCTTACAGGACCCCCTCCAGCAACGGTACCGTTTCTTCCCATTTCGGTCTCGAAGGCGAAGATCCCAATTCAAATGATCTTACAGAAGTGAAATACATTGATACCGCCTATCTTCCCCTATACAACCTTCATTTACTGGCCGGCCGCAACATTCTGCCCTCGGACACCGCCCGGGAGCTGATCATCAACGAGGCATTCGTTCACAAGGCAGGATTCAAAACACCTGCAGCGGCTATTGGCAGGACGTTGAGATATAATGATGTGAAAATGCCGATAGTAGGAGTGGTGGCAGATTTTCATTCCAAATCCCTGCGGGAAACTATCAAACCGATCGTACTCACGAGCAGTCCGGTCGGCAAACGCGGACTGCATGTGGCGTTTAAGAAAAATGTTGACGTGCCGCATGCGCTGGATAAAATGAAAACTTCCTGGGAAAAGCTCTTCCCGAATGATCCGTTCGATTACAAATTCGTGGATAAGACCGTTGCCGGCTTCTATGAGAAAGAGGCGCAACTGATCAAATTATTGTCCTGGGCCACCGGTGTCGCTGTTTTCATCAGCTGCCTCGGCCTGTTGGGACTGGCCATCTACGCCACCCGTCAGCGCACCCGGGAGATAGGGATCCGGAAAGTGCTCGGCGCGAGCCTGATGAGCATCATGGGACTTTTTTCGAAAGATATTATAAAACTGGTGATCATTGCTATCTGCATCGCTACCCCTGTTGTCTGGATCGTGATGCACAACTGGCTGAATGATTTCGCTTACCGCATCAGCATGCTTGTATGGGTGTTCCCGGTATGCGGACTGCTGGCGATTTTGCTGGCCGTATGTACGGTGAGTGCGCAATCTCTGAAAGCCGCGATGGTCAATCCCGTGAAATCATTGAAGTCGGAATAAAATTTTTGCAGCATGTTCAGGAACTACATCAAAATAGCATGGCGGAATATCTGGAAGTCCCGGAAACTCTCCGTTATCAACATCACAGGTCTGGCTATCGCCATTGCCGTATCGCTGTTGCTTTGCCTGACTGTATACTGGGAGAAGAGTTACGACGGGTTTCACAAGAACGGGAAAGATATTTACCAGGTTTACCTGGATGAATACCAGCCACAGAAAACGCGTACCCGTTCCAACCTGCCGCTGCCCACAGGTCCTGCCATACAGGCGGAGATCCCGGGGGTGAAGGCGATGACCCGGTTGCGCACAGGCGGTGCGGCGATGCGGGTAAATGATATCACGCAGGATGCCAGCGTTCGTTTCGTAGATAGCGCTTTCCTCCAAATGTTCACATTCCCCGCGATCAACGGAATGCCAGTATTGGGGCTGAACAATGTGATCCTCACGCGGAAAACGGCGCAGAAGTTTTTTAAGGAAGAAGATCCGGTGGGGAAAACGATCCACATGAAGGACGGAGAAATCTGGAAGCCCTTTACCATCACCGCCGTACTGGAAGATGTGCCCGGCAATTCCAGCCTGCGTTTCGACCTGCTGGCCAGAACAGAAGCGCAACCGCGGTATGAGCAGATCCGGGACGACTGGAACAGCTCCAGCATACAAACTTTTGTGCAATTAACGCCCGGTACGGCTGTAGAGGATGTGGAGAAGCGGGGAAAAGCTTTTTTGGAAAAACATTTTGACGGGGATGTAAAGCAGTTGAAGGTAGAGGGGGCGAAACCGGATAAATTCGGCGGCGTGATGCATCTTGGATGCATTCCCATGAAAGAAGTGCATTTCAGCGAGATCAGCTCGCTGGGAAAAGTAAAGCACTCCATGTTATACCTGATGTTGTTTGTGGCCGGGTTCCTGCTGTTCATTGCCAGTATCAATTTCGTGAACCTTACAATGGCAAAGGCCTTCACGCGTGCGAGAGAAGTGGGCATGCGCAAAGTGCTGGGGGCGGCTAAATCGCAACTGACACTGCAGCTATGTGGAGAGGCATTTATATTATTCCTCTTTGCTTTGATACTGGGGCTTACACTCGCTTATTTCATCCTGCCGCAATACAATGCGATGCTCAGCTACAAGCTGAATTTCGCCCTGATGGGGAAACCTGAAGTGATCATCGGCACGTTGCTGGCCTTTTTGCTGATATCCCTGCTGGCCGGTGGATACCCGGCATTATTGCTGGCGCGCTCCCGAACGTTGCAGATATTGAAAGGGAAGGTCAGCACGGGGAAGCGTAACTATCTCCGTAATTCCCTCATCGTAGTGCAATTCACTTTTTCCTGCCTGCTCATTGGCTGCACGCTGGTAGCCTGGCAGCAAATGAACTACCTGCGCAGCAAACCGCTCGGGTATAATACACACGAAGTGATCAGCATACCGGTTGGCACGGAAGTGAACGGACACCTGCTCCTGGAGCGTATGCGCACACAACTGGCGCAGCAGCCGGATATCGTGAGCGTTTCCGGCGCCGGCAACAATTTTGGATTGGGGAAAGACAGGAGCAGCTCTACCTCCATGATGATCTTCAAGCACGATCAGAAGCAGATGTCCACCCACTGGCTCGGTATCGAATTCGGCTACCTGAAAACGATGGACCTGCAACTGATCGCAGGGCGTGACCTGGATAAAACGCTGGCGGGCGATTCCAACGCCATTGTCATCAATGAAGAGATGGCGCGGCAGCTGGCAGTGAAAGATATCATAGGGTACAGGATGCGGTTTGATGAAGACGGACCACAGTACCAGGTAGTAGGGGTGGTGCGAAATTTCCACTTTAAATCCCTCCACCGCCCGATCGAACCGGTAACGATGTATCTCAACCCGCAGGCCGGACCGCCGGATTACCTCTTTGTGAGAACAGCGCCGGGAGACCTCCGTGCTGCGATGCAGGCCGTGGAGAAGGCGTGGAAGAGCGCCGCGCCGGGGGCGCCGTTCCTCGGTTCCTTTGTGGATGAGAACACGGAAAGATTATATGAAAACGATAGAAGTCTTTCACAGATATTTGTAAGCGGAGCCGCGCTCACCATAATTATCTCCTGTATGGGACTTTTTGCCATTGCCATGCTCGCCATCGGGCAGCGCACCAAAGAGATCGGCATCCGGAAAGTACTGGGTGCAAGCGTGGTGAACATCACCGCACTGATCTCCCGCGATTTCCTGCAGCTCTTGGGGCTGGCCATCCTGATCGCTTCCCCGCTTGCCTGGTGGCTGATGCATCTCTGGTTGCAGGCTTTTGCGTATCATGTGCACATCAGCTGGTGGGTATTTGCCATCGCGGGCCTGCTGGCCATTATGGTGGCGGCCTGCACGATCAGTTTTCAAAGCGTCCGCGCAGCCCTGATGAACCCGGTAAAATCTTTACGAACAGAATAAAATATTAATCAAGATCATGATCCAGTTACGCAACATCACAAAACATTACCCGGTCGGGTTTGGAAAACATGAAATTTTAAGGGATGTGAACCTGGTGATCCATCAGGGAGAATTTGTGTCTATCATGGGCCCTTCCGGATCGGGGAAGTCTACCCTGTTGCACATCCTTGGATTACTGGAGGAACCTTCAGATGGGGAATATCTCTTTCAGGGTGAACTGGTGCACAAAATGAGCGACAAGAAACGCACACAGCTGCACCGCGGAGCGATCGGTTTCGTATTCCAGGCATATCATCTGATAGACGAACTGACCGTGTATGAGAACATTGAAACCCCCTTACTCTATAAAAACATGCCATCCGCCGAACGTAAGAGTCGCGTTGCGGATATCCTTGACCGTTTTAATATCGTAGCCAAGAAAGACCTGTTCCCCAACCAGCTTTCCGGTGGACAGCAGCAGCTGGTGGGCATCGCGCGCGCCATTGTTGCGCAACCCACGGTGATCTTCGCGGACGAGCCTACCGGTAACCTGCACTCAGATCAGGCCCGCGAGATCATGGAACTGTTCAAGCAATTGAACCAGAAAGACGGTATCACCATCGTACAGGTCACCCATTCGGAAGTGAACGCCGGCTATGGCAACAAGGTTATCCAGATCATGGACGGCAAAGTGTACTGATCAAAATACATTTTCCGCTATTTAAAAACTCATCATATGATGTTTTGCCTTAAATTCGTGTGGCCCACTGCCACACCTACTAAAAATTTGCCATCTATCAAGAAGGAGAGAAAGGTGGCCTTTCAAAGAATATATTTTTGTCAGGCTATGAGAATAAAGTCCCTTGCAATCGTTTCGATAATGGCTTTGCTGCTGTTTGCGACCCCGCGCCCGGTTTCGGCCCAGGATAACTGGACCTATCAGCGTTGCCTGGACTATGCACTGTATCATAACCTGACCCTTCAGCAAAGTGTGCTACAGAAACGAATGTCGGAACTGACCCTCAAGCAGAACCGGATGACCCAGCTGCCCTCGCTCAATGCAGGCGCCAGTACGGGATACCGCTTCGGTCGCTCCATTGACCCTACTTCCAACAGTTTCGTTACACAATCTTTATTTAACGCCGGTTTCAGTCTCAATGCCAGCGCAGACCTCTTTGGCTGGTTCACGAAACAGAATAATATTGCCGCGTCCAAATACCAGTTGTATGCTAACAATTACCTGCTAGAGAAAGCAAGGAATGATATGGGCGTGAATGTTGCTAATGCATTCCTGCAGATACTGCTCACCAGCGAACAGGTAAAAGTAAGCCAGGCACAGGTGAAATTGAGCCAGGCACAGCTGGATAATACCAAAAAACTCGTAGCCGCCGGTTCCGTTCCGGAAAGCAACCAGGCAGACCTGGAAGCGCAGCTGGCAAGGGACAGCTCTACGCTGGTGACCGCAAAGAACAGCAACGCGAACAGCATCATACAAATGAAAGCCTTACTGAACCTGGATTTTGCCGTACCCTTCGTAGCAGAACCGCCGCAGAACATTGCCGGCATTCCCGTGCTGAGCCTCGCTGAAACAGGTCCCGAAATGGTGTTCACTGCTGCGCTGGCCGCGCAGCCGCAACACAAGGCGGATGAAATGATGGTAAAAGCAGCAGGCCGCACCCTGCAATCAGCCCGCGGCGCCCTCTATCCCAGTCTGAGCCTCAACGCCGGCGCGGGTACCAACTACGCCAACTCCAACTATGAATTTATCGGTAACCCCGTTCCCAAAACAGATACGCTGGGCTCTGTAAATGTGGCCGGCACAGACTATGCTGTGGTGAGGAACGGATTCAAATATCCCAACACCCGCCTGGTGCCTTTCAAAGACCAGCTCAGCAACAACTTCGGGCAAAACATCGGGCTTAGCCTGAACGTACCGCTCCTCAACGCCTGGAGGCTGCGCGGCAACGTGGAAAAAGCAAAGATGGATATGCAGAACCAGAAGCTGACAATGGCCGTCAATCAGCAGAAACTCCGCCAGGATGTTTACACCGCTTATTCCGATGCCGTTGGCGCCCAGCAGAAATACTATGCCACCATCTCCACCGAAAACGCATCCCAGAAGGCGTATGACTTCGCAACCAAACGCTTCAATGTGGGACTGATGAATTCAGTGGAATATATCACAACACAAACAAACCTGTTCAAAGCACAGATAGACAGAGTATCGGCTTTGTACGACTATATTTTTAAAATCAAATTACTGGAGTTCTATCGCGATCAGCGAATAACGCTATAGAATCCGGACACAGCATTAACCGGCGTATATGAAGAAAAAGAAACTGCTTTACTGGATCATCGGCATCTTTGTCGTAATTATTATCGCACTTGTCATCAAGGGCACAGGCAAGGACGAAGGCACAAAAGTGGCGGTGGACAAAGCAAGCAAAAAAGATATTATTGAAGTAGTTTCTGCCAGCGGCAAGATCTTTCCTGAAATTGAAGTAAAGGTAAGCTCCGACGTTTCCGGCGAGATCACCGATCTGCTCGTACAGGAAGGAGATTCCGTGAAAAAGGGCCAGGTACTGGCACGCATATACGCAGATATTTACGGCTCCATGCGTGATCGTGCAGCCGCTTCCGTTAGTCAGCAACAGGCCGAACTGGCCAACAGCACTGCTGCGCTGAATGCGTTCAAAGCCAGACTGGATCAGGCAAAAGCTGCATACAACAGGAACCTGGAGCTGCATAAACAAAAAGTGATCTCCCGTTCCGAATTTGAAACAGCCGAAGCTACCTATCGGTCCGCGCAGGCGGACTTCAATGCCGCAGAACAACGTATCAACAGCAGCAAGTTCAGCGTGGCCAGCGCGCAGGCAAACCTTACAGAAGCGAATAAGAACCTGGGCCGCACCACCATCGTAGCCCCCATGACCGGTTCCGTTTCCCTCCTTTCCGTAAAGAAAGGGGAACGCGTGGTAGGTACCGCGCAGATGACTGGTACGGAAATGCTCCGCATCGCAGATATGAGCACGATGGAAGTGCAGGTGGATGTGGGAGAGAATGATATCCCGAAAGTAAAATTCGGAGACTCCGCCGTGATAGAAGTAGACGCCTATAATAACCGCAAATTTAAAGGCATCGTAACGCAGATCGCCAGCTCCAGCAAGGGTACGGCTACAGCTGTCACTACATCCGCAGAACAGGTGACCAATTACATCGTACATATCCGTATTGTACCCGAATCCTATGCAGACCTCATAGATCCCGCGCACCGCCGCAGGTTCCCGTTCCGTCCCGGAATGAGCGCCAGTGTGGATATTCAGACCCGCACGGTGAAACAGGTACTGTCCATCCCCATCAACGCCGTTACCACGCGTAACCCGTCAGACACCGGTAAGCTGGCCGCCAAAGGCAAAGATGCCAAAAGCAAACCGGCCGGAGATACACCCGCCA
>OFTY01000453.1_pt1 | contig 29515 bp, 22 predicted proteins | sample 1775061 | NCBI WGS metagenome assembly OFTY01 (sample SAMN08195773, study PRJEB24354) | sludge metagenome | isolation source: sludge from phenol fed wastewater aerobic bioreactor B | place: India: Nagpur | collected 2016-09-16 | reverse complement strand
CTATTTCAATTTTCCATTCTCCGTTAGTGACCTTCCCGATGTAGTCGGGACGCTCTAGCCAACTGAGCTAATCCCCCTCTATTTCAATTTTCCATTCTCCGTTAGTGACCTTCCCGATGTAGTCGGGACGCTCTAGCCAACTGAGCTAATCCCCCTCTATTTCAATTTTCCATTCTCCGTTAGTGACCTTCCCGATGTAGTCGGGACGCTCTAGCCAACTGAGCTAATCCCCCCGCAGGGAACGGAGTGCAAATTTATACGCTTTTTGCAAAAAACAAAAAATAAAAATCCCTCACCCCAAAACCGCACACTCCCCCGTACGTTTCCGAACACATGTGACATTTTTAATACATCAATGGACTTGTCAACCAATCTACAGAAACATTGGTATAATTCATGTTCCCCTTCGCAAAACTGTATACCGTGTTTGGAAATATCTTTCGCATCGCCTTCCGCCAGTTGCTGCGCAACAAAACTTTTTCCCTGATCAATATCCTGGGCCTCGCTTTCGGCATGGCCGGCGCCGTATTCGTGATGCTCTGGATCAACCATGAGGTGAGCTATGATCGTTTTCATGGAAAGAATGACAGGCTGATGATGGCGTACAGCCGCGGAACGTTTGAAGGAAAGGTATACTGCTGGAACCAGACGGCAGTATCGCTCGGGCCGGCCCTGCAGCAATCTTTCCCGGAATTTGCGCATGTGGCACGGATAGATATGGGAAATGATTTCCTGCTGGACGCCGGAAATACCAGGCTGAAAGCAAACGGCATGCATGCGGACCCTGCATTTCTCAATATGGTGAATTTCCCGCTGCTGCAGGGCGACAAACACACGGCCCTGAATGGGGTGAATCAGGTGGTGATAACGGAGTCGCTTGCACGAAAACTCTTCGGCAACGGAAATGCACTGGATAAAATGATCCGCATCGGGAATAAGGAAGATGTGCTGGTAACGGGAGTGATGAAGGATCTCCCGCTTAACACCCTCTTCAATTTTGAATACATTCTGCCCTGGGCCTTCTTTAAAAAGAGTCCGGGTTATGATGATAACTCCTGGACCGGCAACAACTACAATACGCTCGTAGAACTGAAGCCCGGCGTATCCCGGGAAGCCCTGAACCGGAAGATTGTGAATTTTATCAACGAGCACGAGAAAGATGCGGCTACGGAACTGTTCCTGTACCCGTTGAGCGATATGCATCTCTACAACCGCTGGGTAGATGGCAGGGTGGCCGGCGGGCGTATTGAAATGGTAAAGCTGATGGGCATCATCGCGGGATTGATCCTGCTGATAGCCTGCATCAATTTTATGAACCTGAGTACTGCGGGCAGTGAGAAGCGTGCGAAGGAAGTGGGGGTACGCAAAACCATGGGCGCTATGAAATTCTCGCTGATCGGGCAGTTCCTGCTGGAATCGATCCTGACGGCCACTATTGCCGGTATCCTGGCATTCGCGTTGGTGTATGCAGGCTGGCATGCCTTCACGAGCCTTGTATTGCAACAACAGTTGAGCCTTCCGGAAACGAACGCCGCTTTCTGGTTAGCGGTGATCACGTTCATACTTATTACAGGAATACTGGCCGGTAGCTATCCGGCTTTTTACCTGTCGGCTTTCCGGCCGGTGAAAGTACTGAAAGGCGCCATGCAAAGCGCCGGGGCATTGATCACTCCTCGCAAGGTGCTGGTGGTGATACAGTTCTCGGTAGCCATGGTGCTGATCGTGAGCACACTCATCGTGCAACGGCAGGTGCGCTATGCGCAGCAACGGGATCCTGGTTATGAACGGCAGTTCCTGGCGTATCATTGGTTTTCACCCAACCTGAAGAAGAACTACGATCTGATAAAACAGGAATTGCTGAACACCGGCGCAGTAATGAACGTAAACAAAACCAGCGCCCCGATATCCAGCGCCTACAGCAATGCCTGGGCATTCTCCTGGCCCGGAAGCACGGAGGAAGACAAGCGGATGGTGTTTGACATGTATGCCACTGCAGAAGATTTCGCAGGAACGATGGGGGTAAAGATCCTTGCCGGCCGGGATATTGATGTATCAAAATTCCCGACCGACTCCACCGGCTGCCTGCTCAGTGAATCTGCGGTTAAAGCCATGCGCCTGAAAGACCCTCTCGGGCAGACCATTCGCAAGGATGAGGTGGATTGGCATGTAGTAGGTGTTTTCCGGGATTTCATATGGGGATCTCCATATGAAAATTTGCCCCCTATGTTCGTGAAGGGAGGGAAAGGCTGGTTTAATACGATCAACTTCCGCCTGAACCCCGATCGTCCGCTGGCAAAGAACCTCGCCACGATCGAAGGTGTCTTCAAAAAGTTTGAACCGGCATATCCTTTTGAACCAAAGTTCGTAGATGCGGACTATGCCCGGAAATTCAATACGCAGGAGCGTACGGCGCGGATAGCAGGACTCTTCGCCGCGCTGTCCGTCATATTATCCTGCCTCGGCCTGTTCGGCCTGGCCACTTTTATGGCGATCAACAAGACCAAGGAGATAAGCATCCGCAAGATACTCGGTGCCACAACCACCGGCATTACGATGATGTTGTCTAAAGATTTCCTGAAACTGGTACTGCTTGCTATTGCATTGGCAACCCCGCTCGCCTGGTGGGCCATGCATCGCTGGCTGGAGAACTTCAGCTACCGTATCAACCCGGAATGGGAGATGTTCGCTCTGGCCGGGCTCGGAATGATAGCCATTGCGCTGCTTTCTGTCGGTTTCCAGTCTGTTCGCGCCGCGCTCGCAAACCCCTCCGGAAGCCTGCGTGCAGATTGATCACAAAAAATCAGTACACAAAATTTGGTGAACTGATTTCTTCCCGTATATTTGTCTATATATTCTGTAGGATTAATAGAATAAATAATTTACCACCACAAACATAAAACCTGGTCTCTCATGAACATGCTGAATGGAATATCCATGCATAGGGTGGTATGCTCCTTTCCCTGAAAATATTATTGAAACCAACCATTATATCTTTCGTCAGGCTGCGGGAGAGGTGTGCGCCTTTGAATTACTTGGTGGTAAATTATCCGGCGCCGCGGTATCCCGCAACTGCCTGACACAAAGATAGCGTACATGCAACGGTATAGCACAAGAACATCATCGTGTAATTAGTCTATATTGATTGATCTGTAAAGCCTGGGGAATTCTTTCCCACAGGCTGTTTTTTTTATCTTTGTACAAGATGTACGATCTCATCCTCCATAATATTTCCCGACATGTGAGCCTCGATCCGCAGGAACAGGAACTTTTTTTGTCCGCCCTCAAACATCGCACGCTCCGCCGCAAGGAATTCCTCCTGCAGGAAGGTGAACGTTGCCGGCATGATCACTTCGTTATTAAAGGGAGCCTCCGCCAGTATGAAACAGATGAAGAAGGCCGTGATAACGTGATGCAGTTCGCTTTTGAAGACTGGTGGATAGGGGACTGGTACAGCATGCTAACGGGAACGCCTACTGTTTTTAATATCGATGCGCTGGAGGATACGGAAGTATTGATGATAGAGAAAACCCGGCTGGATGAACTTTTCCTGGAGATACCGAAACTGGAAAGATACTTCCGGATCATCATGCAGCATGCTTTCGTAGCGTTGCAACACAGGATACTTTTCCTGCAGAAATCTGCAGAAGAACGGTACGCAGATTTCTACAGTCGTTATGGCCATTTCGAACAACGTGTGGCGCAGCAGCACATTGCATCCTATCTCGGCATCTCCCGCGAAACCCTCAACCGGATCAAAAATAAACAGTGATAAATATCACAGGATGGCAGCCGTCTTCCTGCTCAACTTTGCGGTATAATCTTATCGCACATGTTACGTACAATTTTCACGACAGACAATAGCCGGGTGGGATTGATCCTCCGGCTGACGACAGGCCTGGTGCTTTTTCCTCACGGCGCGCAGAAAATGTTAGGCTGGTTCGGCGGACCGGGATTTTCCGGTGAGATGAAATACCTCACGCAAGACGCCGGTCTGCCCGCATTCATCTCCCTGCTGGTGATCCTCATTGAATTCTTTGGCGCACTGATGCTCATCACGGGCACAGGCACACGTATCGCCGCTTTTTGCGTGATCGTACTTTTCATGGGTATTATCTGGTATGTACATGGCAAAATGGGCTTTTTTATGAACTGGTTTGGTACGATGCCGGCCGGAACAGAAGGATATGAGTACCATTTGCTGGTGATCGGACTGGCCATTGCGGTATTGTTCACAGGAGGCGGAAGATGGTCCGCAGACGGACTGATCAGGCCCTCCTGATGCCTTTCAGGAGATTTTCTGTAAATTAAGCCCTGTTATATGAAGATCCTCATCATAGAAGACGAACAGGCGCTTAGCAAGAGCATCGCTGCCTACCTGGCCGCGGAGAATTACACCTGCGAGATAGCTGCCGATTGTAAAACGGCGCTGAACAGGATTGAAGCGTTCGATTACGATTGTATTCTGCTGGACATCTCCCTGCCGGACGGCAATGGTTTGCAGGTGCTCCAGGCACTGAAGGAAAATCAGAAAACAGAAGGGGTGATCATCATTTCCGCACGCGATTCCATTGACGACAGAATAAAAGGATTACAGCTGGGAGCGGATGATTATCTCACTAAACCTTTCCACCTTTCGGAGCTCAGCGCCCGCATTGCGGCCGTAATCCGCCGCCGCCGGTTCCTGGGCAGCACAACACTGGAAGCGGAAGGACTGGCGTTAGATACACAGGCCCGTTCCGTGAAAGTGAACCAGCAACCGGTAGATCTTACCCGTAAGGAGTATGACCTGCTGCTTTACCTTTTCACGAATCGCAACCGGGTGGTCTCCAAGCAGGCTATCGCGGAGCATTTGTCGGGGGACGGGGAAGGGCTTTTCGATAATTATGATTTCATCTACGCCCACATGAAGAACCTGAAAAAGAAATTGCTGCAGGCGGGCTGGAAGGATCATATAAGGGCAGTATATGGTATGGGCTATAAAATGGAAGTGCCATGAAATGTAACTCCACCAGTCCGCTGAAAAGATAAAAGATTGCAGATGAAACTGCTGAACAAAACGGTACAATATTATTTTTTGCTATCGGTGGTACTGCTGCTGGTAGCAGTTCCCGTTTTCTACGTAGTGCTAAAAAGGATTGTGATCCAGGGTCTGCATATGGCGATCCGCCGCTATCCCGATCGGCGCCAGCAGACAGCGCCCACAGGCGGGCGCTGTCGGCAACAGCACATGCGCGGGTTTGAGCGCGCCGAGCGCGAGCGTCACGTCAGCAGCGAACGGCGGCAACCAGTCGGCATCGCCGTCGCTCGCCACCCCGCTCGGCACATCGACCGCCAATATCCGCCGCCCGGAAAAGCGCCGCAGCATCGCCGACAGATGATCGGCCAGCGGCCGCGTCAGCCCGACGCCGAACAGCGCATCGACGATCAGCGGCGCCGAAGCGATATTGTCGGTCAGGCTTTCGACGGGCCCGTCCCAGGCATCGCGCGCCGCCTTGGCAAGATCGGTGGCCGGAGGCGCGAGCGCAGCCACGCGCACCGCGACACCGCGGGCCTTAAGCCGGCGCGCCGCGACATAGCCATCGCCGCCATTGTTGCCCGGACCGCACAGGATCAGGATCGGCGCGCCTGCCGCCATGCGCCAAGCGAAATCGGCGACCGCCGCCCCCGCGCGCTCCATCAAATCCCCAAGCGACACGCCCGCGCGCGCCGTCGCGGCCTCGGCCTCGCGCATGGCGGCGGCGGTCAGGATCGGTGCATCGGCGGGAACGGACATGCCCTTTCCTACCATGCGAACGGGAAAAGTCGCGTTACTTCGCGCCGCCGGTGTTGGCGGGCAGCCGGTAGCGGTCCGGGCCGACCGCAACCTCGATCATCCCGTCGCCGATCACCGTCACCTTCGCCGGGTCGACGCCGTCGGCCGAAACGACCCCGCGGCCATCGGTCGTCACTTGCAGGCGGCGGTAGCCGCTGTCGCTGCGCCCGACGATCAGGATTGTGCCGTCGGCGCTGCTCATTTCGGCAATGGTGCAGGTGCGGTCGAACAGCTTGGCGCCGCCAAGCGCGCAGTCGATCCGTCCGCTGATCGCGGCGTCCTTCGACCCCTGCGCTTCGGCTTCGGCCAGCGCGCCATTGTCGGGACCGGCATTGCAGCCCGCCAGAACGAGCAGCAGCCCTGCCCCCGCGATCGATTTCATCCCTTGCCCTTCAACTGCGACAGGTCGCGCACGGCGCCGCGCGCCGCACTCGTCGTCATCGCAGCATAGGCCTGAAGTGCTATCGAAACCTTGCGCGGGCGCGGCTTTTCGGGTTGCCACGCAGCCTCACCTTGCGCCTCCATCGCGGCACGACGCGCCGCCAGTTCGCCCTCGGATACCGCCAGCGTGATTGTGCGGCTCGGGATGTCGATCTCGATCCTGTCGCCATTTTCGACCAGCCCGATCGTGCCGCCTTCGGCCGCCTCGGGCGACACGTGGCCGATCGACAGCCCCGACGTGCCGCCGGAAAAGCGCCCGTCGGTGATCAGTGCGCATGCGGCGCCCAGCCCCTTCGATTTGAGGTAGCTCGTGGGATAGAGCATTTCCTGCATCCCCGGCCCGCCCTTGGGCCCTTCGTAGCGGATGACGACGACATCGCCCGCCTCGACCTGTCCGGTCAAAATGCCCGCCACCGCCGCATCCTGGCTTTCATAGACCTTCGCCGGGCCGGCAAACTTCAGTATCTTGTCGTCGACCCCGGCGGTCTTCACGATGCAGCCGTCGAGCGCGAGATTGCCCGACAGCACGGCGAGGCCGCCATCCTTGCTGAACGCGTGCGTTGCCGAGCGGATCACGCCATTTTCGCGGTCGAGGTCGAGCGAGTCCCAGCGCCGGTCCTGACTGAACGCCGTCTGCGTCGGCACGCCGCCGGGCGCGGCGAGGTAGAAGGTCTGCACCGCCGGATCATTGGTGCGCGCAATGTCCCATTTGTTGAGCGCGTCGCCCAGCGTCGCGCTGTGCACCGTCGGCAGATGCGCGTGGAGCAGCCCCGCGCGTTCAAGTTCGCCAAGGATCGCCATGATCCCGCCCGCGCGGTGAACATCCTCCATATGGACGTCGCTCTTCGCCGGCGCGACTTTCGACAGGCACGGCACGCGGCGCGACAGCCGGTCGATATCGTCCATCGTGAAATCGACCCCCGCTTCATGCGCGGCGGCGAGCAGGTGAAGCACGGTGTTGGTCGATCCGCCCATCGCGATGTCGAGGCTCATCGCATTTTCGAACGCCTCGAAACTCGCGATGCTGCGCGGCAATACCCGCTCGTCCCCTTCCTCATAATAGCGGCGGCACATATCGACGATCATCGCGCCGGCGCGCAGGAACAGCGCCTTGCGGTCGGCATGCGTCGCGAGCTGCGATCCATTGCCGGGCAACGACAGGCCCAGCGCTTCGGTCAGGCAGTTCATCGAATTGGCGGTGAACATGCCCGAACAGCTGCCGCAGGTCGGACAGGCCGACCGTTCGACCGCCGCAACTTCTTCGTCGCTGTAGGCTTCGTCGGCCGCGGCGACCATCGCATCGACCAGGTCGAGCGCGACCTCCTTGCCCTTCAGCACCACCTTGCCGGCTTCCATCGGTCCGCCCGACACGAACACCGCGGGGATGTTGATGCGCAGCGCCGCCATCAGCATCCCCGGCGTGATCTTGTCGCAGTTGGAGATGCAGACCATCGCGTCGGCACAGTGCGCGTTGACCATATATTCGACGCTGTCGGCGATCAGGTCGCGGCTCGGCAGCGAGTAGAGCATGCCGTCATGCCCCATCGCGATGCCGTCATCGACCGCGATCGTGTTGAATTCCTTCGCAACCCCGCCCGCCGCTTCGATCTCGCGCGCAACCATCTGGCCGAGGTCTTTCAGGTGAACGTGGCCGGGCACGAACTGGGTGAAGCTGTTGACCACTGCGATGATCGGCTTGCCGAAGTCGCTGTCCTTCATTCCCGTGGCGCGCCACAGGCCGCGCGCGCCCGCCATGTTGCGGCCGTGGGTGGTGGTTCGCGAACGATAAGAAGGCATTTTAGCGTCTTTCTGATAATTTTATTTCATAAAATAGCGACAGAAGGCGCCTCTACACGCCTAGCGCGGTAGAATCAAACCCAGTTTCCGGCACATATTGGCCAGCCGCTGCGCCCAGAGCGCATGCCCTGCCGCATCGCCGACCAGGTCCTGCCGCATCTCGATCCCGACATAGGGGATGGCATTCGCCTCGGCGTGGCGGTTCATCGTCGCGTTGAGCAGCTTTCCCGAATAGGGAAGCTGGTCGCCGACAATCAGCCCCTCGTCGCCGAGCGCCGCAATCGCCCCCGGCGCCAACCGCGCGTCCTCGTTATAGAGAACGCCGACATGCCACGGCCGCGCCTGCGCCGGATCGCTGGCGAGCGTTGGGGTGAAGCTGTGCAGCGACAGGATCATCGCGGGCCGGTGCGCGGCAATCACCGCCGCGATATGATCGTGATAGGGGCGGAAAAAGCGCGCAATCCGTGCCTCGCGTCCGGCATGATCGAGCGCGTTGCCGGGAATCGCATGGCCGTCGCTGGCGATCGGCACCGCGCCCGGCGCATCCTCGTCGCGATTGCAGTCGACGACCAGCCGCGACACGCCGCCCAGGATCGCCGCGTCGACCGCGCCGTTCCGGACGAGCAACGCCGCGACCTCCGCAACGCCGATGTCGATCGCGATATGCTGCGACAGCAGCGCGGGGTCGATGCCGAGGTCGATGTCGGGCGGCACGGCCGCCGACGCATGATCGCCGATCAACAGCACCCCGCCGGCGCGCGGCGTGCCCAATTGTTGCCACGCCTCGCTCATCGCAGCGCCCCCGCCATCTGCCACCAGCCGGGATGGCGTACAGCCAGCGCCGTGGCCGCGGCATCACGTTCGGCGGGCGCGTCGAACAGCGCGAAACAGGTCGCCCCCGATCCCGACATGCGCGCAAGCCACGGGCCCAGCCCGCCAAGCTCGGTCAATATGTCGGCGATCGCCGGGCATTGCGCGATGGCCGGGCGCTGCAAATCGTTGCGCGCCGCGAACAGTTGCGCGCGCAGGTCGGCGCCAGTGAACAGCGGGCCGCGATCGGTGCCGTCCCACGCCGCGAACACCGGCCCGGTCGCGACGGGCGCGCGCGGATTGACCAGCAGCACCGGAGTCCCGCCCAGCGTCAGTTCGGGCGCCGGGCTCAGTTCGGCGCCGGTCCCGACGCCAAGGCAGGTCGCGCTGGCAACGCAGGCGGCAATATCCGCGCCGAGCGTGCCGACGAGCCGCGCGAGCGCGGCTTCGCCGACGTCGGGCAGAAAATGCGCCCGCACCAACCGCGCCATCGCCGCCGCATCGGCCGATCCGCCACCGATCCCCGCCGCAACGGGTAAGGTCTTGGTCAGGCGGATGGCAAGCGGCGGCACGCGAGCCGCACCATAGCGATCGCGCAGCAAGGCAAGGACGCGCAGCACCAGATTGTCGGCGCCGGCGCTCAGCCCTTCGCCGAAAGGGCCGTCGATGGTCAGATGATCAGCGTCGGACACCGCCGCCGCAATCGCATCGCCGCCGTCGACGAAGGCGAACAATGTCTCGATCTCGTGATAGCCGTCGGCGCGCCGCGCGCGGACGTGCAGCGCCAAGTTGATCTTTGCCCAGCCGGTTTCGTGAAACAGGGTCATGGCGCGATCAGGGCGCGGTCGTTTGCGGCGTCAGCCCGCCTTCGAGCTTTGCCGCGACGCGCGCCGCCATATCCTCTTCGGCGAGCAGCGCCGCGGCGCGCCACGTATAGCGCGCGCGGAAGCGTTGCCCCGCCTTCCAATAGGCGTCGCCCAGATGCTCGACGATCACGGCATTTTCGGGCTCGCCCTGCTGCGCCTGTTCGAGCAGTTCGACGGCCTTGTCGGTGCATCCGGTGAGGAAATAAGCCCAGCCGAGCGAGTCGGTGATGCTCGCATTCTGCGGTTCGGCCTTCCATGCCGCCTCGATCTGGCCGAGCGCACGATCGACATCAATCCGCCGTTCGAGCGCCGAATAGCCGACAAAGTTCAGGATTGTCGGGTCGTTCGGGCGCAGCGCGAGCGCGCGTTGCATCAGCGGCGCAGCGCCGTCCCAATCCTTCGCCTGCAGCCGCAGTTCGGCGCGCGCGACAAGCAAGGTCGCGCGCAGCGGCGCACTGTCGTCCCCGTCGCCGAGCGCTGCTTCGAGCCGCGTATAGGCCCGCTCTGCCGCCGCGGCATCGTCGCTCTGTCGCGCCAGATCGGCGAAACGGACGAGCAGGCTGCGCGGCGCATCGCCCGTGACGGCTTCCTCGGCGATCTTCACCGCCGCGGCACGATCGCCCTCCTCTGCCGTCAGCTCGGCGAGGCGCATCCGCAGAACGGGCGGCAACGGTCCGCGCAGTTCGCCAAGAAAGGCCGCGCCGTCGGCGGCGCGGTCGCTGCGCGCCAAGGCGTCGGCAAGCGCGCTGCGCGCGGTCCAGTCCTGATCGTTGAGCCAGGTCGCGGCGCGCGCGAAGGTCAGCGGCAGGCGCGCATTGCTCTTGGGCAACCGCGCAAGCGTATCGGCGACGAGCGCCAACCAGTGGGCGGCGCCGGCACGCGGGTTGGTGACCGCCTGTTCGGGCAGCAAGAGCAGAGGATCCTCGCGCTCACCTGCCGCCAAGGCGATACGCGACCGCAGCGTCTGGGCCGCCTCCTTCTGCCGGGCAGCATCGAGACTGGCGACAAGGCGCAGCGCGACGAGCTGGCTCAGCCTGTCCGTCGGCGTTGTTTCCAAGGCAGCGGCCACGGCGGCATCACTTTGTCCGGCCGCAAGCTGCACCAGCGCCGCTTCGAGCGCATAGGCGGGTTCGGGGCGTCCGCGCGTCGCGGCGGCCACCAGCGCGCGTTCGGGCTGGCGCGCGCGCTGCCCGGCATCAACCCACGCGCCCAGCGCCGGATCGATCAGGCGCGATATCGCATCGCCGCCCGACTTGTCGTCCTGCGCCGTCCCCAGAAAGGCGCGCGCGCCCTTCCAGTCGCTGCGCCGCATCGCGTCGACGACGAGCACGAGCCGCGCGTCGAACCGCTGATCGCCGCTCGCCCACAGCGCCGCAGCCGCACTGCGCGCTGCGATGAGGTCGCCGGCGTCGATCGCCCGCTCGAGCATTTCGGCGCGCAAGCCCGGCAGATCGGGCGCCTGGCTTGCGAGCGATTGCAGCGCAGCCAGCGCCTCGGCGGGATTGCCCGCTTCCTCGGCAAGCCGGGCCCGGACGAGCGCGGCGAGCGCTGCCTGATCGGGCTCGACCGCCGCCATCGCAGCGGGCGCCGCAGCCACCATCAGGGTGGCCGCCAGCGGCGCGAGAATCGATCGGCGAGCGAACTTACATATTGGGATAATTGGGGCCTCCGCCGCCTTCGGGGGTGACCCAGTTGATATTCTGGGTCGGATCCTTGATGTCGCACGTCTTGCAATGCACGCAATTCTGCGCGTTGATGACGAAGCGCGGTTCGCCCTCGTCCTGCCCGACAACCTCATAGACGCCGGCCGGACAATAACGCTGCGCCGGTTCGTCATACATCGGCAGATTATATTCGATCGGGATCGTCGGATCCTTGAGCTGCAGGTGGATCGGCTGATCTTCCTCATGGTTGGTGTTCGACAGGAACACCGAGGACAACCGGTCAAAAGTCAGCACCCCGTCGGGCTTCGGATATTCGGGCTTGGGCATCATGTCGGCGCGATAGAGCGTCGTGTTGTCGGGGTGATGCTTCATCGTGAACGGCATGCGGATGCCGAAGCTTTCCAGCCACATGGTCATCCCCGACAGGATCGTCCCCGCCAGATCGCCGAACTTTTCGACCAGCGGCAGCACGTTGCGGACGACACCCAGTTCCTTCTTCACCCAGCTGTCGTCATAGGCGTCCTGATAGGCGGTCAGCGTATCGCCCGACCGACCGGCATTGACCGCAGCGAAAGCCGCTTCGGCCGCCATCATCCCCGACTTCATCGAGGTGTGCGTGCCCTTGATGCGCGGCACGTTGAGGAAGCCGGCGCTGTCGCCGATCAGCGCGCCGCCCGGAAAGGCGAGCTTCGGCACCGACTGGTAGCCGCCGTCGCTGATCGCGCGCGCGCCGTAAGAGATGCGCTTGCCGCCCTTCAAAATCTTCGCGATTTCGGGGTGCGTCTTCCACTTCTGCATCTCCTGAAAGGGGGAGATGTGCGGGTTGCGATAGTTGAGCCAGGTCACGAACCCCAGCGCCACCTGCCCGTTCGCCTGATGATAGAGGAAACCGCCGCCATTGGCGTTGGCGTCGAGCGGCCAGCCCTGCGTGTGGATGACGCGGCCGGGGGCATGACTTGCGGGATCGATGTCCCACAATTCCTTGATGCCGATGCCATAGACCTGCGGCTCGCAATCTGCGTCGAGTGCGAATTGCGGCTTCAGCATCTTGGTCAGGTGGCCGCGCACGCCTTCGGCAAAGAAGGTATATTTCGCATGGAGCTCAAGCCCCGGCGCATAGTCGGGCTTGTGGCTGCCGTCGCGCGCGATGCCCATGTCGCCGGTGGCGACGCCCTTCACCGACCCATCGTCGTTATACAGGATTTCCGCGGCGGCAAAGCCAGGGAAGATTTCGACGCCCAGCCCTTCGGCCTGTTCGGCGAGCCAGCGGCAGAGATTGCCGAGGCTGCCCGTATAGGTGCCCTTGTTGTGCATGAAGCCGGGCGTAATCAGATGCGGGACGGAGATTTTCTTCTTCTTCGTCAGCACCCAATGCTGATTGTCGTTCACCGGCACCTCGGCGAGCGGACAGCCCTGGTCGCGCCAGTCGGGAAGCAGCTCGTCGAGCGATTTGGGATCGATCACCGCTCCCGACAGGATATGCGCACCGACTTCGGATCCCTTTTCGAGCACGCAGACCGAGAGCTCGCTGCCCGCTTCGTTCGCGAGTTGCTTCAGGCGGATCGCCGCCGAAAGGCCCGCCGGCCCTGCCCCGACGATCACCACGTCATAAGGCATCGATTCCCGTTCGCTCACCTCAAAGCCCTTTCTGCCGTCCCCGCCGCGATCATTCATCGTAAGCGGCGCTCATTCTGTCACGATTTGCGATGCCTTCCAATTGACGCGCGCGTCAACCTCCTGTTTCAACATTTTCATGGGTGGGCGGAATACAGCCTTGCTGGCGGAAAGCTATTGCGACTGGTGGTCGCTGGCCGGCGTCGATGCACTGGTCGGCGAGGTGCCGGCCGGTTGGCTCGACGTGCCTGTCGCTAATGACGCTGCGGCACCGCGGCGAAGCCCCCTCCTTGCCGAACCCGAGGTCGCACCGCTGCCCGCCGCGCTCCAGCGCGTCGAAGCGCCTCAAAATGTCGAACCCAAGGGGCCGGTCGCCTTGCCGGGCGAATGGGACGAATTCCAGCTTTGGCTCGCCGAGCACCCCGACGTGCCGGGCAGCCAGTGGGACGCGCGCCGCGTGCTGCCGCAGGGAACGCAGGATTCGGCGCTGATGGTCCTCGCCGCGTGGCCCGAGGTCGACGATCAGCGTGACGGGACGCTCTTTACAGGACCGGCGGGTCCGTTGCTGGACGCGATGCTGCGCGCGATCGGCCTGACGCGCGGCGATTGTTATATCGCCAGCCTCGCGGTGACGCGCCCGGCGGGCGGCCGCTGCGACGAAAGCGACGCGGCGGAGCTCGGCCGACTGCTGCGGCACCATGTCGCGCTGGCGCGGCCGCAGCGGCTCTTGCTCGTCGGCAGCGACATGCTGCGCCTTGCGACGGGACGCCCGCTCGCCGACGTGCGCGGAAAGTTACTCGATCTTAACCATGATGGCGGCAAAGTGGAGGCGGTGGCAATCGCGCATCCCGCGATGCTCCTCGCCCGGCCAGCGCACAAGGCGGCGGCCTGGGATAGCCTGAAACTGCTCAACCGGGGACGTTGACAGATGACGAAAGCGAAATGGGCGCTCGGCGCCTCGATCCTGATTTTCCTTGCGGCCGGAACCGTCCCGGCGATGGCCGCCGACGCGCCCGATCGCGATTTTTCGGCCCCGTCGCAAACGGTGCCCGAAATCCTGTCAGCGAAGCAGAAGCAATTCTACACGCAGGTGCTGACTGCTATTCGTGGTCAGCGCTGGGCCGATGCCAAATCGATGCTCGACGGCGCCGACAACGGCCCGCTCAACGATTTCCTGCGCGCCGAATTGCTGCTCGCCGCAAACAGCCCGCGCGCCGAAGTGTCGGACCTGATGCCGGTTCTCGCACGGTCGCCCGAGCTGCCGCAGGCCGACCGGCTCGCAAGCCTTGCCGCGAAACGCGGCGCGACCGACGTGCCGATACTGCCCAACCAAAACCGCCTGAGCTGGTCGGGCAGCGCGCCGCGCCGGCTCGGCGCCGACAGCGTGGGCGGCGATCCCGTCGCCGCCGGCCTTGCGCGCACAATCCCCGATCGTATCAAGAACGACGATCCCGCCGGCGCCGAGGCGCTCTATGCTGCGGTCGCCGACAAGCTGACGCCCGAGGCGCGCGACGAATGGCGGCAGAAGATCGCATGGTCCTATTATATCGAAAATGACGACGCCAATGCGCTTCGCCTCGCGACGGAATGCAGCGCGAGCCAGGGCGCCTGGCCGGTTCAGGGCGCGTGGGTGCAAGGCCTCGCTTCATGGCGCCTGCGCGACTATCGCACCGCACTGGTCGCCTTCGACCGCGTCGCCAAGGAAGCCCCCGACAGCGAACAGCGCGCCGCCGCTTATTATTGGGCCTCACGCGCGGCCATCGCATCGGGCGAGCCGCAGCTTGTCGAACCGCGCCTGCGCGCCGCAGCGAGCAATGAGGAAACCTTCTACGGCCTTCTCGCCGCCGAAACGCTGGGTCTGGAAACCAATATCCAGCGCGAGAATGTCCGCGCCGACCGCAGCGCCTTCCGCGCGCTCGAAGAACTGCCCAATGTCCGCGCCGCCGTCGCCATGGCCGAGATTGGCGAGGATGGCTATGCCGACACGCTGCTGCGCCAGCAGGCGCGCATCGGCGATCCGCGCCAGCACGAACAACTCATCGCCATGGCGCAGGCGCTCAGCCTGCCCGAAACCCAGCTTTATCTGGCCCACAACCCGCCGCAGGGCCGCAAGCTCGCCGCCGCGACGCGCTATCCGCAGCCGCGGTGGGAGCCCAACGGCGGGTGGAAGGTCGATCCGGCGCTGGTCTTTGCCCACACGCTGCAGGAATCGCGTTTCCAGCGCACGGTGGTCAGCCCGGCGGGCGCCTATGGCTTGATGCAGGTGCGCCCCGGCACCGCCAAGGATCTGGCGCGGTGGCGCGGCGAAAGCGTCAATCCCGCCGACCTGCGCATCCCCGCGGTCAACATGGATTTCGGCCAGAGCTATCTGCAATATCTCAGCAAGGATTCCTCGACCGGCGGCCTGCTGCCCAAGGTGATCGCGGCTTATAATGCCGGCCCCGCGCCGGTCGCACGCTGGTCGACCGAAGTGCGCGACAATGGCGATCCGCTGCTCTTCATGGAATCGATCCCCTATTGGGAAACGCGCGCCTATGTCGGCATCGTGCTGCGCAATTACTGGATGTACGAAGCCGAACAGGGCAAGCCGTCGGTCAGCCGCGCCGCGCTTGCGCAGGGCAAATGGCCGCGCTTTCCCGACAGCAAGGATCGGGTACGGCTGACCTACGCCGGTCCCGCCGGCCTCGCCAATGCCGATTGATCCCGCGCGCCCGTTCAAGCCCGTTCGCATCGCCATCCTGACGATTTCGGACAGCCGCAGCACCGACGACGATACATCAGGCGACAAGCTCGTCGAACTGCTGACCGGCGCGGGGCACGAACTGGCCGCGCGCGCGATCATTCGCGACGAGACCGATCTGATCGTCTCGCGGCTGCACAACTGGATCGATGACCCCGCGGTCGATGTCGTCATCACCACCGGCGGCACGGGCCTGACCGGCCGCGACGTGACGCCCGAGGCGCTGCACCGGCTCGACGGCAAGGATATTCCCGGCTTCGGCGAACTGTTCCGCTGGATCAGCTTTCAAAAGATCGGCACCTCGACGATCCAGTCGCGCGCCTGCGCCGTCGTCGCGCGCGGCACCTATATCTTTGCGCTGCCGGGGTCGACGGGCGCCGTCACCGACGCTTGGGAGGGCATTTTGGAAAGCCAGCTCGACAGCCGGCACCGCCCCTGCAACTTCGTCGACCTGATCCCGCGATTGATGGAATAGCGGAAATGTCGCCGCCGGCTTCCCGCGGGCGACGATATTTGTTCTTTATATGTTCTCAGCATTCCACTAGATTACGGCAGTGGAATCGATCCGTCCTCTTCCCCCAATTTCGGGCCGCGGCGCCCCGACCAACCTCCGCCCGACGCGGACCGGATCGCTCGACCGCGCAGCCGACGGCGACTGGCTCGACACGGCCGAAGACATCGACGGCGCCGCGCCGGCGCTGCGCACGACCGTCACCGTCGAACATCCCAAGACGATCATCGCGCGCAATAACTCGCCCGACATCGGCTTCGACCGTTCGATCAATCCGTATCGCGGCTGCGAACATGGCTGCATCTATTGCTTCGCGCGCCCCACCCATGCCTTTCACGACCTGTCGCCGGGGCTCGATTTCGAAAGCCGGCTCTTTGCCAAGCCCGATGCCGCCGCCTTGCTCCGCAAGGAACTGGCCAAGCGCGGCTATGTGCCCGCTCCGCTCGCCATCGGCACCAACACCGACGGCTATCAGCCGATCGAGCGCGAATGGGGCGTGACGCGCGCTGTTATCGAGGTGCTGGCCGAAACGCGGCATCCGCTGATCGTCACGACCAAGTCCGATCGCATCCTTCGCGACATCGATCTGCTCGCCGACATGGCGCGCGACAATCTGGTCGGGGTCGCGATTTCGGTCACGACGCTCGACCCAACAGTCGCCCGAACGTTGGAGCCGCGCGCGCCGCATCCACAGCGGCGGCTCGCGGCGATCCGCAAGCTGATCGACGCGGGCGTCCCGACGCAGGTCAATATCTCTCCGATCATTCCCGCTGTTACCGATCACGAGATAGAGGCGATCATGGCTGCAGCGGCAGCGGCCGGCGCTATCCGCGCCTCCTATATCCTGCTCCGCCTGCCGCACGAGGTCGCGCCGCTGTTCCGTGCCTGGCTCGACGCCCATTATTCCGATCGCGCCGCCAAGGTGATGCACATGGTGAAGGACATCCGCGGCGGCCGCGACAATGACCCCGAGTATTTTTCCCGCATGAAAGGGCGAGGCGTTTGGGCGCAGCTTATCCGCACCCGTGTCAAGCGCGCCGCGCGCGAACATGGCATGGACCGCAGCTTCCCGCCGCTCCGCAGCGACCTGTTCCGCCCGCCCGAACGCGACGGGCAGATGGAGTTATTCTGAGAGCCGTCGCCCCCGCGCAGGCGGGGGCCGCTAGCATCATGGAACTGCGCGTGACGAGAAGCGCCCATGTCTATGTCATGACCAACAAACCGATGGGCATTCTGTACATCGGCGTCACCGACAATCTGCCAGCGCGAATTACCGCCCACCGCTCCGGGACAGGATCGGAGTTCTGCAAGAAATGGCAGTTGAAGCGACTAGTCTATGTCGAACCATTTGACCGTATCGACGAAGCCATTGCCCGCGAAAAGGCGTTGAAGAAATGGAACCGGCTATGGAAACTGCGACTGGTCTGCGAAGCCAATCCGGAATGGGCGGACCTGTTTGAAACCATCAGCGGTTGAGCAAGGCCGACAGCGGCCCCCGCCTGCGCGGGGGCGAAGACTTGTCTATCTTGTGAACCTCCTCACGCCCCCACCAACGACCTCAGCTTGTAATCCTTGTAGTCATCCCTGATCTGGCGCTTCAGGATCTTGCCCGTCGCGGTGTGCGGCAGTTCGTCGACGAAGACGATCTCGTCGGGCAGCCACCATTTCGCGACCTTGTCCTTCAGATAATCGAGGATGCTCGCTTCGGTCGCCTCGGCGCCGGGTTTCCTGACGATCAGCAGGATCGGTCGCTCGTCCCATTTGGGATGGAATACGCCGACCGCAGCCGCCTCCTGAACGCCGGGCGCGCCCACTGCGGCATTTTCTAGCTCGATCGACGAAATCCACTCGCCGCCCGACTTGATGACATCCTTCGCCCGGTCGGTGATTTGCATGACGCCGTCGGGATGGATCACCGACACGTCGCCGGTGTCGAACCAGCCGTCACCGTCGGCGGCATCGGCGTCGGCCTTGAAATAGCGCTGGATGATCCATGGTCCGCGGCATTGCAGCCGCCCGCTCGTCACCCCATCGCGCGGCAGGACATTTTCCTCCTCGTCGACGATACGCAGTTCGACGCCAAAGGGCGGGCAGCCCTGACGGCAGACGATATCGACGCGTTCGTCGAAGCTCATTTCGTCCCAGTTCCACGGCCGCTTGCCCATCGTTCCGATCGGCGAGGTTTCGGTCATGCCCCATGCGTGGCCGACGTCGATCCCGGCCTTCATGAAGCGCTCGATCATCGCGCGCGGCGCCGCCGACCCGCCGATTATGACGCGGTAAAGCTTGCCATAGTCGATCCCGGTCGCATCCATATGCGCGAACATCGCGAGCCAAACCGTCGGAACCCCGGCGCTGTGCGTCACCCCTTCGGCGTGCATCAGTTCGCAGAGCACCTGCGCATCGTTGGTCGCTGAAAACACGAGCTTCGCCCCCACCGTCGCGGCCGCGAAGGGGATGCCCCAGCTGTTGGCGTGAAACATCGGCACGATCGGCAGGATGACGCTGCGGTTCGACATGTCGAACACGTCGGGCTGAATCTCGGTGATCGCATGGATGACGTTCGAGCGATGCTCATAGAGCACGCCCTTGGGATTGCCCGTCGTTCCGCTGGTATAACAAAGGCCCACCGGATCGCGCTCGTCGAGGTCGACCCATTCGAAGCTGCCGTCTTCGGCCTCGATCAGATCCTTGTGGGACAGATAGCCGTCGCGCGCCGGCGCATCGAACAGCACAAAATGCTCGACGGTGGGAAGCTGATCGCGCAGCCGTTCGACGATCGGCAGAAAGGCCGCGTCGAAGAAGAGAATGCGGTCCTCGGCGTGGTTGACGATATAGACAAGCTGTTCGTCGAACAGCCGTGGATTCACCGTGTGCAGCACCCCGCCCATGCCGGCGGTCCCGTACCAGCTCACCAGATGATGGCCATGGTTCATCGCGAGCGTCGCGATGCGGTCGCCCTTCGTCATCCCCAGCCGCGTCATGGCGGCGGCGAAGCGGCGGGCATCCTTGCCGACCTCGCCCCAGCTCGACCGCGTCATGCTGCCGTCGGCCCAGCGCGAGACGATTTCGCGTGCGCCATGTTCGCGCGCCGCATGATCGATCAGGCTTGTAACGAGCAGCGGCTGGCCCTGCATTCCCATATGCGTCTCTCCCGTGTCTTTCGTCAGGGATAGGGCCGGAAATGCGCGGCGCGCAAGAGGGGGCGGGCCTAGCGGACGCGAAAATCGCGCGGCGGAACCAGCGAAAGCGCCACATCGGTTACGCCTGCAACCATTTGGAGCCGCGAGACGGTGTCTGGGCCGAGCGCGAAGCCGCGTCCCAGCTCGATCCGGATGTCCTCGCCCGTCAGCGGATCGGTCGTCGCTACGATCACCCGCCCGCGCGCATCCTCGCGCCGTTCGAGATAGCGGAGCATCTCGCCCGGCGCCTCGGCCAGTTCGACGCGGCAGTCGAGTTGCAGCGCCGCACTCGCCGCAATGTCGGCAAGCGACTGCGCCCCGCGCACCGTCACGCGCGGCGTTTCCTCGCCCTCCAGCAGATCGAGTTCGACATTGAGCAGGGCGCAGCCACCGTCGGCCGCCAAGGCCTCCAATATCTTGCCCGCCTGTTCGTCGAAACAGCTCGACTGAAATTGTCCGCTACGGTCCGACAGCGTCAGATTGAGGAAGCGGTTGCCGCGCTGCGACACGCGCGGGCGCGCGCTTTCGACCATCGCCGCCATCACCATCGGGATGCGCGTTCCGGGCGTCATTTCGACCGTTTCACAGATATCGCCATAGGTCCGCGCGCCGCGCGCCGCGATCACCGCTTCATATTGTTCGACGGGGTGAGCCGAGAAATAGAAGCCGAACGCATCCTTTTCCTTCGCCATCCGCTCGGCAAGCGTCCAGGGTTCGGCGGCGGACAGCTGGAGCACCGGCGCGATCGCGACATCGCCGCCGAACAGCCCGCCCTGCCCCGTCGAGCGTTCGTGCGCCGAACTATTGGCGCAGGCCAGCAGCGCCTCGGCTCCGGCGAAGGCGCGCGGGCGGTCGGGCTCGACGCAGTCGAACGCGCCGCCGCCCGCCAGCGCCTCGATCTGGCGGCGGTTGAGCAGCTTGGGATCGATGCGCGCGGCAAAATCGTCGAGGCTCGCAAAATCGCCCTTGGCTTGACGCTCGGCGACCAGAGCTTCCATCGCCTTTTCGCCAACGCCTTTGAGCGCGCCGAGCGCGTAGCGAACCGCCAGCCCGTCTTCACTGCGCCCGACCGAAAAATCGGCCTCGCTGTCGTTGATCGACGGCGGCGCGATCGCGATGTCGAGGCGGCGCATATCGTCGATGAAGATCGACAATTTATCGGTCTGGTGGCTGTCGAACGACATCGACGCGGCAAAGAATTCGTGCGGATAATGCGCCTTCAGCCACGCCGTCTGATAGGAAAGCAGCGCATAGGCCGCAGCATGGCTCTTGTTGAAGCCATAGCCTGCGAATTTGTCGATCAAGTCGAACAGCTCATTCGCGGCCTTGGCGTCGATGCCATTATGCTCGCCGCAGCCTTTAACGAAGGTATCGCGCTGCGCGTCCATCTCCGCCTGCACCTTCTTGCCCATCGCGCGGCGCAACAGGTCCGCGCCGCCGAGGCTGTAACCGGCGAGGATCTGCGCCGCCTGCATCACCTGCTCCTGATAGACGAAGATGCCGTAGGTTTCGGCGAGGATGCCTTCGAGCAGCGGGTGCGGATAGGCGATCGGCTCGCGCCCGTTCTTGCGCGCGCCGAACAGGGGAATATTGTCCATCGGCCCCGGCCGATACAGCGCGACGAGCGCGATAATGTCCCCAAAATTGGTCGGCTTCACCGCCGACAGGGTGCGCCGCATCCCTTCGGATTCCAGCTGGAACACCCCGACGGTGTCGCCGCGCTGGAGCAGCTCATAGACCGCGGGATCCTCCCAGCCGAGCGTGTCGAGATCGACATCGATCCCGCGCAGCGCGAGCAGGCGCCGCGCTTCCTTGAGCACCGACAGCGTCTTGAGGCCAAGAAAGTCGAACTTGACCAGCCCCGCCGTCTCGACATATTTCATGTCGAACTGCGTGACCGGCATATCCGAGCGCGGATCGCGATAGAGCGGGACGAGCTGGTCGAGCGGCCGGTCGCCGATCACGACCCCAGCCGCGTGGGTCGAACTGTGTCGCGGCAGGCCTTCGAGCTGGCGCGCCATGTCGAACAGGCGGCGCACCCCGTCATCCTGCTTATATTCGGTCATCAGCTCGCTGACGCCATTCAATGCGCGTTCGAGCGTCCAGGGATCGGTCGGATGGTTCGGAACCAGCTTCGCCAGCCGGTCGACCTGGCCATAGCTCATCTGGAGCACACGCCCGGTGTCCTTCAGCACCGCGCGCGCCTTCAGCTTACCGAAGGTGATGATCTGCGCGACGGTGTCGCGGCCGTACTTTTCCTGCACATAGCGGATCACTTCGCCGCGGCGGGTTTCGCAGAAGTCGATGTCGAAGTCGGGCATCGACACGCGCTCGGGATTGAGGAAGCGTTCGAACAGCAGCCCGAGTTTCAAGGGATCGAGGTCGGTGATCGTCAGCGACCAGGCGACAAGGCTGCCCGCACCCGAACCGCGCCCCGGCCCCACCGGAATATCGTGCGCCTTCGCCCATTTGATGAAGTCGGCAACGATCAGGAAGTAGCCCGGAAAGCCCATCTGCGTAATGACGTCGACCTCGAAGTCGAGCCGCTCGACATAGGCCTGCCGTTCTTCCTCGCTAAGGTCGGGATAGAGCGCCAGCCGTTCGGCCAGCCCCGCATGGGCGTCGGCCTTGAGCTGCGCCGCCTCGCCCTCGCGGTCGCCCGCAAGGCTCGGCAGGATCGGTTTGCGCTTGGGCGCCATGAAGGCGCAGCGCTGCGCGATAACCAGCGTGTTGCGGATCGCTTCGGGCAAGTCGGAGAAACTGTCCTCCATCGCCTCGGCCGACTTCAGCCAGGCTTCGGGGTTGGAGGCGCGGCGGTCCTCGCTTTCGACATAGGCCGACTGCGCAATGCACAGCATCGCATCATGCGCGGGGTGGAACTGCGGATCGACGAAATTGGCGGGATTGGTCGCGACCAGCGGCAGCGCGCGGGCATAGGCCAGCTCGATCAGCGCCGCCTCGGCGGCCTTTTCAGTCGCATCACCCCGCCGCGACAGCTCGACATACAGCCGCCCGGCGAACAGCGCCTCCAACTGCTCGACATACTCATCGGCGGCCGCCTTCTGCTCGCCGGCCAGCAAGCGCGCCAGAGCGCCCTCGCCGCCGCCGGTCAGGCAGATCAGCCCGTCGGTCTTGCCGGCCAGGTCGGACAGCAGCACATGCGGCTCCTGCTCGACCGGTCGGCCGAGATGCGCCGCCGACACCAGCGCGCACAGATTGTTGTAGCCCGCATCGTCCTGCGCATAGAGCGCGATCCAGTCGATCAGCGGCGCGCCGCTCGCCAGCCGCTGCCCCGGCCGCGCCACGCTGAGCAGAGCACCGACGATCGGCTGGATGCCCGCCGCCTTGCACGCATCGCCAAAGGCCATGACGCCGTACAGCCCATTGCGATCCGCGACCGCAATCGCCGGAAAACCCCGCTCACGCGCCGCTTTCGCGATCGCCTTGGGCTCGATCGCCCCCTCCAGCATGGTGAAACTGGAAAAGACGCGCAGGGGAACAAAGGGGCTATAGGCCATTTGATTACGCTAACGTGACGATGGCGATTCGACCATGGCCATTATCGTCGCCCCCGCGAAGGCGGGGGCCGTTGGAGGTTTGATTCAGCGTCGCTGCGTAAACCGATAGCGCCCCCCGCCTTTGCGGGGGCGACGATTATGCTAGCAATTCCTCATTCTCTTTGCGCAACTGCTCGGGCTTCGTCGTCGGCGCGTGGCGCGAGACGACCTTGCCGTCGCGGTCGACAAAAGCGCCTCACCGTTCCATGATTATTCTTTCGTCAGGCCCATCGCTTTTAAATCCAGCCCAAGCTCATCGATAGAACGCAGCGGCGGGGCGTCGATCCTGACCAGCGCATCGAGAAAATCACGGAACCCCGCATAGATCGGTGTGACGGCCCGCGACGACAGAACCTCGTCATGCAACCAGACGGACACGCCATGATCGCGCCGGTCGATCAAGAGCATGTTCCCACCTCCAATCTCCGCAAAGGCGACGGCCCATTCCGGCAACTGGCAAGAAAGTTGCTCATTGCGTCTCACGATTCCGTGGTCGCCGTTAAGAGGACCATAGATTAGATCCAATCCAATCCGGCCGGCCTCATTAGAAAAAATGCAATGCGGCGCCAGGAATTCCACTTGCTGATCGAAGATTATCGCTGCTCCGAATTGCTCGAACAAATCTCTAAGCTCCGTCGGCAATAGCAACTTCAGGGCGCTCTCGATGCTGTCCAGATCCAACACAACATCTTCTGCCCTATGGAGCGGCCTTGCTTCGAAAGAAGCATCGAATTGAAAGCGCATCGGCTTCCTATCCCCTACCCCAGCAATTCCTCAATTTCTTTGCGTAACTGCTCCGGCTTGGTCGTCGGCGCGTGGCGCGAGACGACCTTGCCATCGCGGTCGACCAGGAATTTGGTGAAGTTCCACTTGATCCCGCTGCCGAGCAGGCCGGTCTTTTCCTTCTTCAGATGCTTGAAGATCGGATCGGCGTCGTCGCCGTTGACGTCGATCTTCGCCATCAGCGGGAAGCTGACATCATAGGTCAGCGAGCAGAAATTCTTGATTTCTTCCGCATCGCCCGGCTCCTGCGCGCCGAACTGGTTGCAGGGGAAGGCCAGAACCTCGAACCCGCGATCCTTGTAATCGCGGTAGAGCTCCTCCAGCCCTTCATATTGCGGGGTGAAGCCGCATTTGGACGCGGTGTTGACGATCAGCAGCACCTTGCCCTTGTAGTCGGCCATCGCTTGCGATCCGCCGCCCGGCAGTTTCGCTGAGAAATCGTAGAGCCCCATGCCGTTTCCCCTTCATCCAAAGCGGCGAGCCTACGCCTCGATCTGCCCTTCGTGCAAGCGCCACACGCGATCCATCCGCGCCGCCAGCCGTTCGTTATGCGTCGCAACCAGCGCGGCAGAGCCATGATCGCGGACGAGTTTGACGAACTGGTCGAACACGCGGTCCGCCGTCGCTTCGTCGAGATTGCCGGTGGGTTCGTCGGCGAGCACGAGCAGCGGCCGGTTCGCCAGCGCGCGCGCCACCGCGACGCGCTGTTGCTCGCCGCCCGAAAGCTTGCTCGGCTTGTGGTGCAGACGCTCGGCGAGCCCGAGGCGGCCGAGCAGGTCGGCGGCGCGCTCTTCGGCTTCGGCCTGGCGCGCGCCGCGAATGAGTTGCGGCAGCACGACATTTTCGACCGCGCTGAAATCGGGGAGCAGATGGTGGAATTGATAGACGAAGCCGATCTTCTCGCGCCGCGTCTTGGTCCGCGCGCCCTGATCGAAACGCGTCACATCCTCGCCGTCGATGCGGATCGTGCCTTCGAAACCGCCTTCGAGCAAGCCGACCGCCTGCAGCATCGTCGACTTGCCCGATCCCGACGGGCCGAGCAGCGCGACGATCTCCCCGCGCTTCAGTGCCGCATCGATACCGCGCAGCACATGGATGGTAACGTCGCCCTGCGTAAAGCTGCGCTTCAGATCGACAAGTTCCAGGACGACATCATTCATAGCGCAGCACCTGCACGGGATCGGTATTCGCGGCCTTGAGCGCCGGATAGAGCGTCGCAAGGAAGCTGAAGACGATCGCCATCACCGCAATGCCGACGATTTCGAACGGATCGGGCTTCGACGGCAATTCGGTCAGAAAGCGGATCGACGGATCCCACAGTGGCTGCCCGGTGAGGAACTCCGCCCCGCGCAGCACGCCGGCGCGGAAGTAGAGCAGACTGAAGCCGATGATCATGCCGACAACGGTTCCCGCGACGCCGATCGACAGGCCGATCGCCATGAAGATGCGCATCACTGCATCGCGCGGCGCGCCCATGGTGCGCAGGATCGCCATGTCGCGCGTCTTGGCGCGGACGAGCATGATGAGCGAAGAGATGATGTTGAAAGCGGCAACGAGCACGATCAGCGACAGGATCACGAACATTGCGACGCGCTCGACCGACAGCGCCTCGAACAGGCTGCTGTTCATCGATCGCCAGTCCGAAATCACCGCCTGCGCCGCGACCTTTTCGGCCAGCGGCTGCAATATCTCGCCGACCTTGTCGGGATCGGTCGTCTTGATCTCGATCATCCCGACCTGATCGCCGGTGAGCAGCAGCAGTTGGGCATTCTCCATCGGCATCACGACATAGGCCTTGTCGAAATCATAGACGCCGATCTCGAAGATCGCCGACACGCGATAGGCAATTTCGCGCGGCACGGTTCCGAACGGCGTCGACCGGCCTGCGGGGTTGATGATCGTGATCATCGACCCGACTGTCGCGCCCAGATTGCGCGCCAATTCGCTGCCGATGGCGACATTGTCCGTCCCCGGCGTCAGCGAATCGAGATTGCCCTGCAACACCTTGCCGTTGAGCACACCGTTGCCGCGAATGTCGGCGACGGTCATCCCGCGCACCAGCACCCCCTCGACGCGCCCGTTGAAGGTGGTGAGCAAGGGTTGCTCGATCAGCGGGGTCGCCGACACCACGCCCGGCGTCGCCTTCACCTCCTTGAGCAGATCGCGCCAGTCGTCGAGACGACCGCCAAAGCCCTGCACCACCGCATGCCCGTTCAACCCGACGATCTTGTCGAACAGGTCGGATCGGACGCCGTTCATCACGCTCATCACGATAACCAACGCTGCGACCCCAAGCATCACCGCGGTAAAGCTGAACGCCGCCGCGACGAAGATGAAGCCTTCGCCGCGTTGCGGAAGCAGATAGCGTTTGAAGATGGCGCGTTCGTAAGGACGCAGGATCATCGGGCGGACGCCCCTTCAGGCGCGGTGCGCGTTGCGGTCATGCCGCCGCTTTAGGGGGCGTCCGGGCCGCTGGCAATGGCCACCGTGGGGCGCAATTCGCTGCGAACGATTCGCAGAATATGTTGCCGAACGGCCACAGGGCGGTGCAAAAGCGCCGCAGCCTGTCGACGAATGGGTGACAAAGCCCGGCGCGGCGCATAGCCCAATGGCTTCTGGTTCAACGCGGCGCAAGGCCCGGTTCCAGGGAGTGCAGGCCGGTCGCCTGGCCTGTGCACAAGGGGGATGGCGACGTTCGTCACAGGCGCCCGGGTCTCGGATGAGGCCCGGGCGTTGTGATTCCGGGCGTTGGGCCTGCCCTCACTTCCGCCCGAACAGCTTCTCCACATCATCCATCGCCAGCTTCACCCAGGTCGGGCGGCCGTGGTTGCACTGGCCCGAATGGGGTGTCACTTCCATCTGGCGGAGCAAGGCGTTCATTTCGGCAACGTTGAGCGGACGCCCGGCGCGCACCGACCCATGGCACGCCATCGTCGCCGCCACGAGCTCAAGCCGTTCGGACAGGCCCAGCGCGGCATCATAGCCGGCAAGATCGTCGGCAATGTCGGTGACCAGCTTGTGGCAGTCGATCGCCCCGAGCATCGCGGGCGTCGCGCGCACCATCACCGCCGCGGGACCGAAGCGCTCGATCTCGACTCCCAGCGCGGAAAGCTGCGCCGCCGCCGCTTCGAGGCGGTCGCACGCCGGCTCGTCGATCTCGACGACCTCGGGCAGCAGCAAGCCCTGCGACGGCACCGCCTGCCCCGCCATGCCGCGGCGTAATTGTTCGAGCACCAGACGCTCGTGCGCCGCATGCTGATCGACGATGACCAGACCGTCCTCGGCCTCGGCGACGATATAGGTGTTGGCAATCTGTCCGCGTGCGATTCCGAGCGGATGGTCGGCGGCCACCGGTGGCGGCGCCTCGGCCACTTCGGCCCGCCCTGCAATCGGCGCGGCGGCGCCCGCAAAGGGCATCATCCGGTCATAGACGCGCGCCGCGTCGGCGGGCGGCGGCGCGGCCTCGGCGCCGAACAGATGCACCGCGGGTTCGCTGCGCTGGCCGAACAGAAATCCGGTCGTTGGCGCCGGTGCGGCCGGTTCCTGCTGCCACGCCGCGAGCGCCGCGTCGGCCGGGCGCTGGACGCTGCGAAACCCCTCTTCGTCGAGCGCGCGGCGCAGACCGCCGACGATCATCCCGCGCACAAGCTGCGGATCGCGGAACCGCACTTCGGTCTTCGCCGGATGGACGTTCACATCGACCTCGCTCGTCGGCAGATCGAGGAAGAGCGCGACGACCGGATGGCGGTCGCGCGCCAGCAAATCGGCATAGGCGCCGCGTAGCGCGCCGACGAGCAGCCGGTCCTTCACCGGGCGGCCGTTGACGAACAGATATTGGTGGTCGGCGATACCGCGGTTGTAGGTCGGCAGGCTGATGACGCCGCCAAGCCGGACCTCGCCGCGCTCGACATCGACGCCGATGCTGTTCGCCGCCAGCTCGCGCTGGGTCAGCGCCGCGACGCGGCTGAGCCGATCCTGGCCGCCCTGCACGTCGAGGACGCGGCGCCCATCATGCTCGACGGTAAAACCGACGTCGGCGCGCGCCATCGCGAGGCGCTTCACGACATCGAGACAGGCGGCATATTCGCTGCGTGCGCTGCGCAGAAACTTGCGCCGGGCAGGCACGCGCGCGAACAGATCCTCGACCATCACCCGCGTGCCCCTGGCGAGCGCCGCCGGCCCTTCGGCGACGAGGCTGCCATTATCGATCACACGGCGCCACCCGTCCGCGCCGGCAATGCGGCTTTCAAGCGTCAACCGCGCAACGCTGGCAATCGACGGTAAGGCTTCGCCGCGAAAGCCCATCGTCGTCACATCCTCGATCGCATCGGTCGGCAATTTCGAGGTCGCATGGCGCTCGAGCGCGAGCGCCATGTCGGACGCGGTCATCCCGCACCCGTCGTCGTCGACTTCCAGCCGCAGGATTCCGCCCTCGGCGATTCGCACCGCAACGCGAGTCGCCCCCGCATCGAGGGCGTTTTCGACCAGTTCCTTGAGCGCTGCGGCGGGTCTTTCGACCACTTCACCGGCTGCGATCCGATTTACTAGCTTTTCCGGCAGGCGGCGTATTGACATGGGGGCTGTCCTAGCGCAGTCGGACGCAAATCGCGACCCATCCGCTCAGCCCTGATCATTTTGTCCAGCCACCCCGTCCGGGAAGAGCCGGAATCTCCCCCTGATTGGTCCTGTGCCGGTAGGCGCGCGGGTTCACATTCGATGGCGGCAGGCCCAGACCGACCCGGCTGGCGGTGCCGATGACAGGAAGCAGTATCGATGTCCTTCTTTTCCCGTTTTCTGAAGTTCAATTCCCAAGACATGGCAATCGACCTCGGCACCGCGAACACGGTTGTTTACGTTCGCGGCAAGGGCATCGTGCTCAACGAGCCCTCGGTCGTCGCGGTCGAAACGCTGAACGGGATCAAGCGGGTCAAAGCGGTCGGCGACGATGCCAAGCTGATGATGGGCAAGACGCCCGACAGCATCGAGGCCATCCGCCCGCTGCGTGACGGGGTCATCGCCGACATCGATGTCGCCGAACAGATGATCAAGCACTTCATCACCAAGGTGCACGGCGGCAAGGCCAACGCGTTTCGCAGCCCCGAAATCGTGATTTGCGTACCGTCGGGTTCGACCAGCGTCGAACGCCGCGCGATCCGCGACGCCGCATCGAACGCCGGGGCAAGCCAGGTGTGGCTGATCGAAGAACCGATGGCGGCCGCAATCGGCGCCGACATGCCGGTTACCGAACCGATCGGGTCGATGGTCGTCGACATCGGCGGCGGCACGACCGAAGTCGCGGTGCTCTCGCTGCGCGGCCTCGCCTGCACTACCTCGGTCCGTGCCGGTGGCGACAAGATGGACGAAGCGATCGTTTCCTATGTTCGCCGACACCATAACCTGCTGATCGGCGAATCGACCGCCGAGCGGATCAAGAAGGATTTCGGCATCGCGCGCGTGCCCGCTGATGGGGTCGGCATGACGATCCACATCAAGGGCCGCGACCTCGTCAACGGCGTGCCCAAGGAAATTTCGATCAATCAGGCGCAGATCGCCGAAGCCCTGTCCGAACCGATCGGCACGATCGTCGAAGGCGTGCGCATCGCGCTCGAAAACACTGCCCCCGAACTCGCGGCCGACATCGTCGACCAGGGCATCGTCCTCACCGGCGGCGGCGCTTTGATCCGCGAACTCGACGAACTGCTGCGCGACGCAACCGGCCTGCCGGTGACGGTCGCGGA
>OFTY01000451.1_pt1 | contig 29593 bp, 27 predicted proteins | sample 1775061 | NCBI WGS metagenome assembly OFTY01 (sample SAMN08195773, study PRJEB24354) | sludge metagenome | isolation source: sludge from phenol fed wastewater aerobic bioreactor B | place: India: Nagpur | collected 2016-09-16 | reverse complement strand
CTCCTCTGAATTCACAGTTCTTCCCAGGCAACAACCAATCAACCCAAGTAACAAGGAGTAGCTTGGCGTATGCATGCAAACAGCATTCCCTGAAAGAATGAAAGGCATTCTGGGTGTTGCAGTCCAGCCGGAAAATTGCACCTCCAGCACCTTATCCATGTTTCAAATATTTTTCGGTAAATTGATTCACCACTTCGATTGGAGAGCCTATTACGAATGCGTCGCCCATTGATTGAATTTCTGTTTCGTTTTGTAGATATCCAGACCTAATTCCTATGTAAATCGGTGTTGCGAGCTTTTGCTGATAGTCCTTCGCCAGTTGAGTAAGTAGTTCTATGTTAAGTGCAGGCTTTTCACCTTTTCCGATGAACAGGTTATTGAAGATTGGGTTTGCTGATTCCATGCCTGCTATTATCAACACTTTCGGAGCTACATCTGCACCAAATGCGGCTTGTTTGGCCCCACCACGAAGAAAAGCTAACCCCTTAAGCAAGCCTGCTGCATTCCGCTTGCGGCTTTCTTCCGCATTTTTCAATTCGAAGCGCGTGAACTTTCCTCCCAAGGTTGTTTGAATAAGTTTGTCGGCATGGGCTATTATCAATTCACTTCCAAGCTCTTGTTTGCTTCCGAGATTATCAAAAACTCCCAAACGGTAATATTCAAGGTTAAAAAAGCCTTCCAGATGTGTAGAGTAGAACTTTGTTGAATAAGGTAGTGGTGTCCCTTCTTTCAAATGAACGAAAGCTTCGTCATTGTTTACGGTTCGCATATTTTTTATACCCTTCAAAATTGACGTCTTAAAAGGTGATGCTCTTTGGATGCTCTCTTCGTTCTTTGAACCTGCTTTCATGTAACCGAAGAGGTCATCTTCAGGAAAATCTACAGGATTTAACTCTGTCGCAATTTTGTTTGTTGTCCCCTTATCAGAACCTTCGCCAATTGCTCTTAGTACACTTGGGTTCCAGCTGTTTTCCTCGTTTGTGGTGTCTCTCAACCATCTTCTCCAGGCTTGGGCAGATACATAGGGTACTTCTTCTGCACGATTGTTAACCTTTTCTCTGAAAGTTTTAGGGATCACTTTGTTTTTGTCTTCGCCTACACCTAGACCAGCTCCGTTTAGGAAAGCAGCAGTAGCGTCAATTAGTAGTGCTCCGGTGATGTTGTTCAATGTTGCCATCTGAAGTTGTTTTTATTGTGTAATTAATTGATCAGTTGTTTGTGATTTCAACGACTGTTGCTTGAGGGAAAAGACAATAGCCCATCGGCTCAAACCATTGGAGCGATTGCCCAGTGGATCAAGTAAAAGATTCTCAACGTCCCACTGATTCGACGAACCGCCTTTATGCTCCGCAAGGTAGGTGTTGGTGTTTTCTACAGCTTGTGAAAAAAGCAGATAGAAGTCACTTCGCTCCTCAAAACGCTTAACAAGCCGTCTGAACTTTTCTGTCGGTAACCTTCCGGTAAGCTGATTCCGATACTTTTCAAAATAGTAGCTTTGATACTGTTCGGCAAAAAGAACTATTCGCTGAAGCCAGTCGCTCAAAACGACGTCCTCTGTCTCGCTTACCCAGTCATGCAAATTATAGCCAGCCTGTATTGGTTGAGAAAAGAAAATTCTCAATAGTTCGTTCAAATTCTTTTGTGAGAAATAAAAGTTTTCTTTCTCGACTAGCAAGTCGCAGATGTCCATGAACTCGACGTACGTATTTTCTAGAGCCTCAAGGAAGACACGCTCCAAACTCACGCTTTCGTTCTCTTGGGGACTTCTGAGACTCTCTGTTATCCGTATTCTTCCAGAATAGTTTTGAGCAAGGGCGATAACCCACTCACAAGCTTTGAAAACAGCTGTCTCATGAACTTCAACTGCCGGTAGAGGTATGTTGTCAACATCTCGTTGCCAATAAAAATGAATAAGTCTGTGCATGCGACGAAAGCTGCTATTTACCGGGAGTTTCTCCTTGTCATCGAGAATAGCTATTTGATGCTCCAGGCTCCATTCGTTTTTTTCAGTGGCTAATGCCAAGACTTTTACTATTTCAATTCTGTATTCTGGCTCGTTCCAGGCATCCGATTTTTTCGGAAGTTTGTCAAAGTATTTTGTCTTATACTTCGAAATCAAAAAGGAAATATACCGGGCAATCTCAAGCATTTCCCCCTTGCCAATTACATGGTAATAAGATTCCAGAAACTCGGAAGAATAACCATTATGTTCTACTTTGTTTTTTCCACTTCCCAGTACGGCAGGATACAAGAGATGCCAATCCCTGTTCCCCTCAAGCGCTTCCAGAAAACTTGAAGAAGTGAAGTTGTTGTTCAAAATGGACTTTAGTTCAGCCGCAGTTCTTGGATTTGCGTCTAGTTGTGTTAGCTTGCGGATGAGCGTATTCGGTATTCGGTCTATTTGACAGCTTGCCCCTGTTCCAGAATTTGAAAAGCTCCACAGATTTAAATCAGAATATTTTTCGTTAAAAAGCTCTTTCTCTTTAAGTGATTCTAGAGCTTTTATCAGGTAGTTCCCCTTCGAGTCTCTGATATTTTCGATAGATTCACTTACAGAAACAGCCCCCGCCCTTTCTTCCACCAGACGTCTGTTTCGATCAATCATTCTACGGGGCAAATCGAAGTTTGAAGAATCAACGAGTAAAATACCCCCATTATACAGCAACGACGACAGCGGCAGAAATTGAAGAATAACTATGCAGATAGGATGTATCTGTATAGCGAATTTAGCTTGTGGTAGAGCTTGTGCGTCTGATCCCAACCCTCCGATAAGTGGGAACCACGTTCTGCCTATGGTTGTATCTTTCTTTTGAATCTCCTTCGATGAAAATCCAAGTTCTCCTAGTGCTTTTTCATACAAAGCATGAAATGGCGTGTCAAAACTTAAACCGGAAATTTCACAAGTTCTCGACCCTTCATTTTCAAATTTGCTGACGATCGTTTTAAACAGCGAATCATAGATTCTATCACCGTTCTGCTTATCATTGTGTAGCGGTCCGTTTTTAGTGAACAGCATTGTATAGCTCTTGAGGCGCTTGTTCAAATCTTTTAGATTCTTCTCACTATACAACTTTTGGAGAAGATCCGGAGTAATTCCTGATACATGCTCTAGTCCGGCTAAAGATTCAATGGTCATCAATGCATTATTGAGCATTGCGTTCCCTGTGTAAGTATTGAAGATTGTCATGCTATTGAAGTTTATCTATGAACCGCCAGTTACTACATATCTCACATTCGATCACATCCTCAAGATAGAGCATGCAATGAACACAGCCCAGTGGTTGATTTATCAGTTTTCCTTCGATTTTCATCTAGTAGCTTTTCCCAAAACTATTCTAAATTGCCATAATTACAAAATGATTAATGAAAAACGATTGACAAAGCAGTTCGTTGTGCTCCCCATCGAGTTAATTACTTTTGCAAAAAGACATCTTGACATTCCCTTAATCGCACTACCGGAGAATTGAAACTAATTTCAAAAGGATTGTCAGGATGTCTTTCTTTTCCCCACAGCTCCGCCTCCCTCAGTCCCATTGCAAAAGGTTACTGATTCATTGTTAAAGTTATATTATGAAGAGCCAGCGGAATACTTCTATTCTTGGTAATAGCCGTCTGTATCCTTGATTCCGTCGGTTATATTTTGGCTGTATTTCATCCTGGCTTTCGACTCCTTTTGAAATGCATCTCTTAGCCCCTCCACCGTCTTTTCAAAGCGTAGCACATTAGTGACGGATATGGAGGTAGATACCGTCTCCACTTCATGGTCGGTGCCGATGTAGGTGAAGGTCCAGTTGCCCTGCGCCTTAAGCTCCTCCACCAATCTTTTGACGGATGAACGTGTGTATTCTTTTGAGGCATTTTCCTCACCATCGGTAAAGATGGTGACCAATACATTGTAGTCACACTGGTGAGCAAGATGCTCTCTTAGTCGCCCTACGGCTTTTCCGATGGCATCAAAAAGGGGCGTGTTGGCGTCGGGCTGGTAGTGCTTTTCATCGAGCGGAAGCAGGGTAGCAAGGGGCTGGCTGTCGAGCTGGTGTTTGATTCCCATGCCGTTGAAGGTGACTAAGGAGACGAAATGTTGTTGGTCGGGGTGTTGTCGTTCTGCGCCCTTCATCGTTTGTAAGATTTCATTGAACCCGGAAATGGTTGGCGTCTTGATGATATTCATCGAACCGCTTTCGTCGAGAATGATGAGATGGTAAACTGTTTCTCTTTTGCTCATAAGCGTTTATCATTATAGTATCGCTACAAAGCTCTTACCCCTCACTGTCAACTTCCGTCAGTCTGAATTTCTTTTTTGCCTGTTCTCTCAACCAGTTCTTAAACGCTGCGGGTCCTTCAACTGCTATCTCACCCGGCATGCCCAGCACAAACCTTCCTATGCCCTGGAATGCCGCCACCGGTAATTGCATTTGATACCGGGTGCCCTTCCGCTGAACATACTTCGCCGCCAGTGGAAATTCTTCCTGCAGCAGATTCCAGGCTTTCATAGAAAGTTCCGCTTCTACGGTGGCAATAGCCACAGGGGCACTCATGCGAAAGGCGTCTGTGAAAGGTTCGTGATGTAGGGAACTGTACTGCCAGGAGCTTGCACGGGGTTCTACTTGTTCCATGCGTGATAGTAGGAACTGTTTGTTGCATTTGTCTGCAACATCGAAACACCACACACCGGTATAGTCTTGTAAAAACTTGAAGGGTTCCACCACCCGGTCTCTTATGCTCCGGCTGTTGGACGACCGGTAGCCAAGCAGGCAAACCTGTCGCTCGCGGCGCATGGCTTCTTTCAGTACCTGCACAAAACGCACCTGCCGTTCCTCTGCCAGTTGAGATGCCACTGTCATATCATAGAGTGCATGCAGTTTACGTAACAGCCGTTCTCTTACGGCTGTGGAGGCTTCCGTTTGCTCGAGCATCAGGCAGAGCAGGTGCGCCTCTTCTTCCGAAAAGTGAAACAGCTCGCCGAGTGCCTTAGCCGTCGGATGTTCGGACATGAGTCTATAACGTCCATCTGTCTGTTCCAGCTCCAGACCCACGCTTTTCATGGTCTCAAAATAGCGAAATACCGTTCGCTCAGTGATGCCGGTGCGCTCGGAGAGCTCAGCCCTTGTGTAGCGTCGGTTGCCCGACAATAGCACCATCAGCCGCAACACTCTTTGCATTTTTTCCTGATCGGTCATATACAGGTTGCTTATGATTCATTAATAGGTTTTTTTAAATAAGCTTTGCTTCCATAAAACACTTGCACTACAACGACTTTACTGTCTCTGCCCTTATCACTTCGCAGCATCCACCCCCAACAGAGCTGTTATAAAGTCCGACACCGGCATTGAGTAAAAGCTCCAGAGCTGGCCTGCGTCCCTGCACCTGCAACCGGAAATGAGTAAAGCCTCTAAGCCGGGTTTCTGCCGCCGTATCTGCCTTTACGGTAACCAGTCTCGATTTAGGAGGGTGCTCAGTGAAGATGGGTTCTATGCTGGCATCAGCGAAATGTGATGCTGCTGCCTCTCCCCATACGCTTCTACATTTTTCTAACCAGTTGAACCGTAATTGTTGTGCAAAACCGGGATGATCGGGCGACAAAAAATCGTAATTGCCTCTTTCATTTTTTACACCACAATACACCGGCGACAACAAACTAAGGTGTGCCATTATTAAGTCCGCACCTACCAGAGCAGATGGGAACAATGGGTGCTGCTCTACCTGTATTACTTGAAACGCACATCGCGACTTTCTGTCGGCAATCTCAATATTTTGCTGCAGGAACAAACCTTTAATAAAATGACTTGCAGCTTCGGGCAAATGAAAACTGACGAGAAAGTTCGCCACTCTGCCTTTCATGATTAATCGGTCGCTTTGGATGGTAAACGGAGTTCGGATGTCTGAAAAACAGAACAGCTTAAACTGCTTCAGACTCGAACCATACCCCTTGTCGTGAAGAAAATGAGCGTAGGCTGCATCGCCGGCATGAAGTATGCGATAGATAGCTGCAGATAAGGGATACGGATAATTGACCGGTAAAATGTTGCCTGTTTCAGATAGTGTTTGGAGTGTGATGCGAAACCTCATAAGGTTGAAATAGTGGAATCGAATATAATACCAATGATTCAGTAAAGCAACGGGTGGAATGCGTGGGTTCATGATGGGCATCCACGCCCGACTAATTTCACACAGAGGGCACAGAGAAACAGAGAACTATCAAGGTCATCCCTGCCGCACGAAAGTTTCACACAGAGGGCACGGAGGAGTAGAGGCCCATTTCACACGTTTTAGCATAAGCCACATTGTCTTCTCAATAGCTTTATTGCTTTCAAGAACCTCTTCAAAAAAATTTTCTCCCTGATCGTTTAAAAAAATTCAAAAAAAATTTGCACAAACAAAATCCGCACCCTTTCTTTGCACTTCGAACGGTTGTTCGAAACATTTGTACGAAATGACAGAGCAGGGAGCCCATACCGAAAATGTGATCTTAGAAGCAGCGAAAAAGCTCTTTAACCAAAAAGGCTTTGATGGCGCTACGGTGCAGGATATTGCTACCGAAGCAGGCACCACAAAGTCAATGGTCAATTATTACTTCCGAAGCAAGGAGAAACTCTTCGGAGCTGTGTTTGCCCAGGAGTTTAAAAAGTTTTTTGGCGGAATGGCTTCGATCATCCATTCGGATCTTCCCCTCTATGAAATAATTAAACAAATAGTAGCACTCGATACCGGTAAACTGTCGGAATATCCGGAACTACCGGTGTTTATCGTCAATGAAATCAACCGCAATCCGGATATTGTTTTTTCATTCGTCAATGCTATTCCTTCCGAAGCCCTATTGGGCGGACTGACAAAGAAGATTGACGAGGAGGTGAAAAAAGGCACCATCCGTAAAATAAAAGCAGAAGATCTGTTACTGAATATACAGGCGCTGACCATATTCCCCTTCTTAGCAAAGCCGTTGATGCGAAAGGTTTTCGGTCTTTCGGAGGAGCAATACAAACAAAAAATACGGGAAAGAAAAAAAGCTGTAGTTGAGGTGATCTGGTCATCTTTAAAAATATAACGCAAACAAAATTTTTTTTGTCTATGATTCGAACATTTGTTTCAAACAGTCATTTCATCTTGAGCCTTTGGCTCTCTGTAATGACGCTGGGAAATGTCCAAGCACAAAGCATTACGATTGACAGCGTGCACACCTGGTCTGAACAGAATTATCCGCTGATTGCAAAGGCAGAGCTTATCCGCCGCACGCAACGTTATACCTTGGCAAATCTCGCAAAGGGTTACCTGCCGCAGATCAGTACCACGGCACAAGCAACCTATCAGTCAGACGTTATTACCGTGCCCATTCCGAACACCGGCATCGAGCCGCTGAGCAAAGATCAGTACAAAGCCTACGCCGATCTTAACCAAACGATTTATGACGGAGGCGCCATCGCTGCCAAAAGACAGCTTCAGAGACTCACGTCCTCGTTAGAAAGTGCAGGTCTGGAGAAAGACCTTTATGCGCTTAGAGAGCGCGTCAACCAATTGTTCTTTGGTGCATTACTGTTGCATACGCAGCAGCAACAGATCAACCTTCTGATCGAACAACTGAGAGACACAAAAAAAAGCGTGGACAGCGCCGTGCGTTTTGGTGCTGCTTATCGTTCGGACGCCGATCAGTTAGCTTCGGAAATTCTGATACAGCAACAAAGACTGTATGAAATAGAGGCAGGCATTGCTGCATACCTACAAATGCTACAAGCCTTTACCGGGCACCGTATCGACAATGCGGATGATCTGCAAGCGCCTATCGCAAAAGATGTATGGATGGATACTGAAAATAATCGTCCGGAACTAAAGGCTTTCGAACTCCGAAACAAACTGTACGACAAACAGCTAAAGTTGCTTCAGGCACAGGTGACGCCGAGGCTGAGTCTCTTCGGCCAGGGCGGCTATGGCAAGCCGGGGCTCAACCAGTTGAAAAATGAATTTGACTGGTATTACATCGCCGGTGTGAGACTTAACTGGAACTTTTCTGCCTTGTACACACTGAAAAATGAAAAAAGGATACTGCAGGTAAACCGCCAGGAGAACAATGTGCAGCGAGAAACTTTTCTCTTCAACAACAGGCTTAGCCAGATACAACAAGCGAACGAAAAACTGAAAACAGACCAACTGATCGCGACAGACCAAACGATCATCGCACTGAAAGAAAACATTCGCGAAGCAGCAAAGGCAAAATATGAAAATGGCGTCATCACGCTCAACGACTACCTGAAGGAACTGAACGCCGTTAGCCAGGCAAAGCTCAATCAGGAGCTTCATAAAATTCAGGCATTGTCCAACCAATACAACAGACAATTCACCACAGGCAACTAAACACAACGATATGAAAAAACCGATTTTTATCGCTGCCGCATTTCTGCTACTCAGCGCTTGCGGCAACCACCAGAATGACTTCGACGCTTCGGGAAGTTTTGAAGCCGACGAGATCATTGTTTCCGCACAGCAATCCGGACAAATACTCAGCCTCAACATAAAAGAAGGCGAACACCTGAACAAAGGAGAAGTGAGGGGCAAAATAGATGTAACCAACCTGGAACTGCAGAAAGAACAAACAGAAGCAAGGATACAATCGTTGCAGGATAAACTGAATACGGCGATCCCGCAAACTGAGGTGATCGAAAAACAAATATCCGTGTTGCGCTCGCAGCTCTCATATCTGCAGCATGAACAACAACGCATAGAAAACCTGGTGAAGGCCGATGCGGCAACGCAGAAGCAACTGGACGATATAAATGCCCGGCTGGAAGAAGCAAGACGTCAGATGGGCGTGTATGAACAGCAGATTGCCTTGAGCCGCTCGAATGTACACACGCAAAACAGATCGGTGCTGAGCGAGGAAGAACCGCTGCAGAAATCGGTTGCACAAATCGAAGACCAGATCAGCAAGGGCAATATCATCAACCCTGTGAGCGGTACCGTGCTGCTGCAATATGCCTTTGCCGGAGAGATGGTGAGCACAGGCAAAGCATTGTATAAAATAGCCAACACCGACACTATAACGCTGCGCGCCTACGTAACCGGCACACAGCTACCGACTATCAAAACCGGACAAAACGTAACCGTGCAGACAGATGACGGCAAGGGTGGCTTTAAGACCTATAAGGGAACGCTGAGCTGGATATCTGAAAAGGCGGAGTTTACACCCAAAACGATACAAACCAAGGAAGAAAGGCAGAACCTGGTGTATGCCATTAAAATCCGTGTGCCGAACGATGGCTATCTGAAAATAGGCATGTATGGCGAGGTGAATTTTAGCAGCAAAAAATGACTACAATGAGCGATGTACATGTAGAAAACCTTGTGAAAACCTATGACGGTGGACAGGTAAAAGCAGTCAATGGCATTTCCTTCGCCGTAGAGAAAGGTGAACTGTTTGGACTTATTGGTCCGGATGGTGCGGGAAAAACCAGCATCTTTCGCATGCTCACTACGCTGCTGCTGCCCGATAGCGGTAAGGCTACCGTTACGGGTCTCGACATTGTACACGACTACAAGGAAATAAGAAGCCATGTAGGATATATGCCGGGTAAATTTTCTTTGTATCAAGACCTGACGGTCGAAGAAAATCTGAGCTTTTTCGCCACCATTTTCAATACGACCATCGAAGAAAATTACCATCTTATCAAAGACATCTACATACAGATAAAGCCCTTCAAAAACCGCAGAGCGGGTAAATTGTCGGGGGGAATGAAACAAAAACTGGCATTGTGCTGCGCCCTCATTCACAAACCCTCAGTGCTGTTTCTCGACGAGCCCACCACTGGCGTAGATGCCGTGTCGCGAAAAGAATTCTGGGAGATGCTGAAGGCATTAAAAGCACAGGGCATCACCATACTGGTATCCACACCGTATATGGACGAAGCAACACTGTGCGAACGGATCGCCTTGATACAATCGGGAAGCATCCTTTCTATAGACACACCGCAAAATATCATCAAACAGTTTCCCGATAAGCTGTATTCCGTGCGAAGCGATAATATGATCAGGCTCATCAATGATTTGAGAACGATGCCAGAAGTAACAAGTGTTTACAGCTTTGGCGACCACCATCACATCACACTTAGAGACAACAACCTTGACGGACTGCTTCAGGAACTCACCGAAAAAGGTCATGCGGCTGTAGATGGAAAACCTATAGAACCCACGGTGGAAGATTGCTTTATCGCTTTGATGAAAAACGCAAACAACTGACGAAAGATGACCAGAGAAATAGTCATAAAAACAGAGCATCTGACAAAACGGTTCGGCGATTTTATTGCCACAAACGCGATCAGTTTCGAAGTGTATGCCGGTGAAATATTTGGCTTTTTGGGTGCCAATGGTGCCGGAAAAACCACAGCTATGAAAATGCTCTGCGGCTTGCTGACACCATCTTCAGGCAGCGCCAGCATTGCGGGTTTTGACATCTACAAACAGTCCGAAAAAATAAAAAAGAGCATTGGCTACATGAGTCAGAAATTCTCGCTTTATGAAGATCTGACGACCCTCGAAAACATAAGCTTTTTCGGAGGCATCTACGGACTGTCGGACGCTCAGATCAAAAGCAAAAGTGAAAAGCTGATCGGGCAATTGGGTCTGCAGAACGAAATGAAAAAACTGGTAGGCGAACTACCGTTGGGATGGAAACAGAAACTGGCGTTTTCTGTAGCCGTGCTGCACGATCCGAAAATTGTGTTTCTCGACGAGCCCACGGGCGGAGTGGACCCTGTGACCCGTCGTCAGTTCTGGGATCTGATATACGACGCAGCGGCGCGCGGCATCACTGTGTTTGTCACCACGCACTACATGGATGAAGCAGAGTATTGCGACCGGATATCGATGATGGTGGATGGCGTGATGAAAGAGCTGGACACGCCGCAAAACCTGAAAAGCAAGTACAACACAACCTCTATGGATGACGTATTTTTTGAACTGGCGAGAGGCGCAAAAAGAAAAGCCGACTAACGAACATTTATGAAACAGTTTCTATCATTTGTACGAAAGGAGTTTTATCATGTTTTCCGCGATAAGAAAACACTGCTCCTGCTGTTTGGAATGCCCATTGCGCAAATTCTATTGTTTGGCTTTGCCCTTACCAATGAGATCAAGAATAGCAATATTGTAATCTGCGACTACGCAAAGGATGTCGCTTCTCAGGAGCTGACCGCAAAGATTGAAGCCAGTAATTATTTCGAAATTGAAAAAAGCCTGCCCAACCACCGGCAGATTGAAAAAGCGTTTCAATCGGGAAAGATAAAACTGGCCATCATCTTCCCGACCAACTTCGGCAATGACCTGTGGCACGGAGGTAAAGCGCAGGTGCAGATCATTGCTGATGCATCCGATCCAAATACGGCAACGACCCTTACCTCCTACGCCACACAGATCATCCGCGACTATGAAATGTCAATACGAAAGACAAATGCTCACAACCTGCAGATCAGTGCCATCACAAGAATGATCTACAACCCCGAACTGAAAGGGACGACCAACTTTGTGCCGGGTGTGATGGCGCTGGTGCTCATGCTCATCTGTGTGCTGATGACCTCCGCATCCATTGTACGAGAGAAGGAAAACGGCACCATGGAAATCCTGCTCGTATCGCCCTTTAGCCCCCTCCTTGCGGTCACAGCAAAAGCAGTCCCCTACTTCATCCTCTCGCTGGTGAACCTTACCGTAATCCTTTTGCTCAGCGTTTTCCTTTTAGACATGCCCATAAAGGGAAGTATTCTGCTCTTGTTTTTCGAAAGCTCTATACTCATTCTCACGGCGCTTTCCCTGGGCTTGCTCATCTCAAATTCCACGAACTCGCAGCAGGCTGCCATGCTTATATCGCTGATGGGCTTATTGCTGCCGGTAATGATTTTTACAGGTTTTATGTTTCCGCTGGAGAATATGCCCAGGCCCCTTCAGTTGTTTTCTAACCTCGTGCCTTCCAAGTGGTACTACATCATTGTAAAGAATGTGATGATCAAAGGGCTGGGACTGCGATCCGTGTGGAAAGAGACGCTTATACTCATGGGCATGGCAACCTTCCTGTTGATACTGAGCATTAAGAAATTCAAAACAAGACTTTCATGAGAACGTTGCGCTTTCTGTTACAAAAAGAGTTTCGGCAAATTTTCCGAAATCCGACGATACTCCGGATGATTATGGTTTTACCCATCGTACAGTTGATCATTCTGCCGCTTGCTGCTGATTACGAGATCAAAAATGTAAACATCGCTATTGTGGATCACGACCACTCTACCTCCTCACAAAAACTGATCGGTGAAATAGGTGCGTCCCGATATTTCAGCATCACGGATTATGGCTCTTCATTCGCACAATCGTACGAACTTTTTCAGCGAGACAAAGCAGATCTGATCCTCGAAATACCGCAAAATTTTGAACGGACACTGGTGCGCGAAGGTCATGAGAATTATTTCCTTGCCGTCAATGCCATCAATGGTACCAAAGCCATCGTGGGCAGCAACTATCTGTCGCGGATCGTCAACGACTTCAACGCAAACCTTCGGTTACAGTTATTGAAACAACCACTCAGCACTCCGCCCCAAGCCATTGAAGCAGCAGCTATCAACTGGTATAATCCCTTGCTCAATTACAGACTCTTTATGGTGCCGGGCATTCTGGTATTTCTCATCACGATGGTGGCTACCTACATGTGTGCGCTCAACATCGTCAAGGAAAAGGAGATCGGAACCATAGAACAGATCAATGTTACGCCTGTAAAAAAGTACCATTTCATTCTTGGCAAACTCATTCCCTTCTGGCTGATCGGCATGTTGATATTTACCCTGGGTTTGTTCATCGTAGCGCGCCTGGTGTACGGTATTGTACCGGTGGGAAGCGTCCTCCTTCTCTATGCTTACCTTGCCATTTATCTCGTTGCCATGCTGGGCTTTGGTTTGCTCATCTCTACTTACAGCAACACCCAACAACAGGCTATGTCTCTTGCCTTTTTCTTTGTGATGATCTTCCTGTTGATGAGCGGACTGTTCACTTCTATAGACAGTATGCCTACCTGGGCAAGGTGGATCGCCCTTGCCAATCCTGTAACCTATTTCATTGAGGTGATGCGGATGGTGGTGCTCAAAGGCAGTGGTTTCGCAGATGTCAAACTCCACTTCTTTGCCATGCTCGGGTTCGCAATAGTATTCAATGGATGGGCTGTAATGAGCTATAAAAAAGTGAGTGGGTAAAACCTGAGAAAATATTCTCCGAAGAAAACTAAAAAGGCATTTTATGAACGAAAAATCGCTAAGCCTGTTTACGAATATCCTTCTTTGTACCGATAACTCAGCAGATGCCAGAGCAGCAGAAGAATTCGCTTTCGCCACCGCAAAACGATTCAGCGCCCGCCTCACTGTACTGCAGATCTACGAGCTTCCTTCCATTCCTGAAAGCATTCCTGACGATGAATTTATCAGGAGCTACAATGTGCAAAAACAGTCCATACTGGCCAAGAGGTTTGCAGGATATGATGACAACCTCAGCATCGTAGCCATGCATAGAAATAGCACAGTTGCAAAGACCATTCTCGACTATGCTGGTACGATTCACCCGGATACGATTATTGTAGGTACACATGGCACCACGGGGCTGCTCACGACTCCCTTCGGATCGACAGCACTCTCCATTTTAAATCAATCCACCTTCCCGGTTTTTGCAGTACCCGGCGCTGCAGAATACAAGCCGCTGCAAAAAATACTGGTTGCTACCAAATGGCTCGGCGAAGAAGCGCATGTAATCTCAAACTACGCGGAGTGGTTGCGTAAGGCAAACATCGAACTTCACTTTGTCCACGTAGTTACAGACGAGGTAGAAAGGGATACGGACCTGCAAACGATTAATCAATTGCTGCAAGGAATTCCATATTCGGTGACTAACATAAAGTCCGACTATCTGGCGGAAGTATTGGAAATGTATGCGCTGCAAAACAAGGTGGACAGCCTGCTGATCTTTTCGGAGATTCGGAATATTCTCAATTTATTATTCAAGCCAAGCCTGGTGAAGCAAACGCTTTTCCAGTCATCGGTACCTATTCTATATCTCCCCCGATAACTCATTACTGCTACCATCGAAATCGAAAAAAAATGTCCGGACGTTTATTTCAAAAGGAAAAAGATTTTTTGCAAGGTCCAGGGTCAAGGTGGAAAGAACTGCAATATGCCATAAGCGTAGTCGCACAGTTTCTGAAAGGATTTCGGATTTTTCACTTCACCGGTCCCTGCGTTACCATCTTTGGGTCTGCCAGATTTCCCGCCGATCATCCCTATTACCTGCTCACCTGTCAAATCGCTAAAAAAATTTCCGCAGAAGGTTTTACCATCGTCACGGGCGGTGGTCCGGGATTGATGGAAGCAGCCAACAAAGGAGCAAAGGAGGCAAAGGGTTTGTCTATCGGCTGCAATATTCAGTTACCTCACGAACAGCAACCGAATCCTTACCTTGACCGATTCGTTACCATTGAATACTTTTTTGTCCGCAAAGAACTCTTGCGCAAATACTCTGCTGCCTTTGTGGTAATGCCCGGAGGCTTCGGCACACTGGACGAATTTTTTGAGACGGTTACACTCATTCAAACCAAAAAAATAAGCAGCTTTCCCATTGTGGTAATGGGGGTTAACTATCATAAAAATCTGATGGCGCACCTGAAGCAAATGGTAGAAGACAACACTATAAGTGCAGAAGACGAACACTTAATCCTCTTTACCGACAATATAGACGATGCAATTGACCATATAACAAAGCACACCGATTCATCTCGTACCCGAAAAGATCTGAGCAACAAATTCAAACCCATCAAGATCTTAGGCGAACAAGAGATAAAAACCCGTTCATGATTGCCGGCCTCCGCTCTGTACCTTTACCTCATTCCTTCCTAACTTATTGAGATGAACATGTACTGGATTGCTGCGGTCTCCTTTCTTTCGGGTGGTTTGATGGCCTACCTGATGTTGCGCCTGTACTTCAAGGGGCAATTTGTCCCGAAGCAGGAATATGATGCGTTGTTGCGGAAAAATTCGGATGCGGAAACAAAACATGCCGCAGACTATGCCAGACTCGAAACGGAACTGAGATTCACCGAGCAGCAAAGGCAGCAATCTTCCGCGGACTTTGCAGCCATCGAACTAAAGATCGAACAGCAGTTCCGAAGTATTGCAGCCGCCGTTATCGAAGAAAAATCGGGCAACATCACACAGACACAAGGTGCCGAACTAAAAAAAATTCTCGATCCGCTTAAAGAACAGATACGCAGCTTTAAAGACGAATACGAGGCAAAAAGAACAGTGGAAAGTCAGGAGCGCATTTCCCTGCGGGAGCAAATCCGCCACATGATGGATATGAATAAGCTGCTTTCTGATCAGGCCAACAACCTGGCGACCGCGCTGCGCGGAAATGTAAAGCAGCAAGGCAACTGGGGTGAAATGATCCTCGAAAGCATGCTGCAATATGCCGGGCTGCAAAAGGGACTGCAATATTTTGTACAATCTTCTTCAAAAAACAGTGAAGGCAAAACCATACAACCCGATGTACTGCTGAAGTATCCCGACGAGCGCGTGGTGATCGTTGATGCAAAGGTCTCGCTTACAGCTTATGAGCACTATTGTGCGGCTACGGATACATCACAACAGTCTGCCGCTGCGCAGCTATTGGTACGCTCCGTAAAAGCACATATCGACGGGCTTTCCCCAAAAAACTATACGGACATTGCGGATGCGCTCGACTTCATCATGATGTTTGTGCCGGTGGAAGGAGCTTATATTGCTGCAATACAGACGGAGCCTGCGCTCTGGCAATACGCTTACAACAAAAAGATACTGCTCATCAGCCCCGCAAACCTCATACCCGCAATGAAACTGATCGCGGATATGTGGCAGCGCGATCAGGTCAACAAACAGGCGCACCTCATTGCCGGCAAAGCAGGCAGGCTCTATGACAAACTCGCGCTCTTCGTAGAAAATTTCGAGCGGGTAGGCAGCCAGTTGCACAAGGCAAGAGAAACCTGGGATGATGCTTACAAACAACTATCCAAAGGAAAAGGAAACCTCATCAGCCAGGCAGAACAATTAAAAGACTATGGCGTGAAGACCGGCAAAGAAATTGCACCCCGGCTCACCGAACAGGCTTTGTTGGAAGACGGACACGACCCTTCTTCTGCCGTATAAGCTATCTATTTCTTGCTGCTGAAAAAATCGCGCAGTTCACGACTCATCTCTTCGCCACGCTTTTTTAAGTCCTGCAGCTCTACGCCTACATTCTTCTTGATAGAATGAAAGTTCATGGGCTCTCCACCAGTCATGTACGCCATCTCCTCAGGCGTTCGCGCCAGCGGTATCACTATCCATGCTATGATATAAGCCAGCAGACCTATACCAGCACCCAGAAAGAGCACCACCATGATCAGTCGGACGATGACGGGATCAATATCAAAATAGTTGGCAATGCCGCCACATACACCCCCCAGCATCTTATCATTGGGATTGCGGTAAAGCCTGCGTTGTGACGAGTGACCGCTGCGCTTTTCGTAGCGCGTGGGCACATAAGGATTCTGGGGTTCGGCATTGGTAGCGCCTATGGTGTAGGCGGGTCCTAATGTCTCGATCACTTTGTTGACATCGGAGCGATCGATGGCAGGAGCGCCGGCGGCAAGCCTTATGGAAAAGAGCTCTGCGATGCGGCTTTCAATATCCTGTATGATCTCATCCTTACCCTGTTCACTGGCAAAATGAATTTCCAGCGACTTGACATAATCGTGCAAAGACATGTAGGCGTCTTCCTCAATGGGAATCATTCTGCCGGCAAGATTGATTTGAATAATGCGTTGCATAGTTTGCTTGTTTTATGTGGTTAAATGATTGACAGCTTTGCTTAGTTCTATCCAGGTCTCATGGAGTTGCTCATAAAATTTCAGACCCGATCGTGTAAGGGTGTAATATTTTCTCGGCGGCCCAGAAGGCGATTCTTCCCAGCGATAGGTGAGCACTTCAGCATTCTTTAACCGGGTGAGCAAAGGATACAGTGTGCCTTCCAGCACAATGAGGTTTGCCTGTTTCAACTGTTCGAGTATATCGCTGGGATAAGCCTCCTTTTCCCTGTTGATAATACCCAGTATGCACAACTCCAGCAAACCCTTTCTCATCTGCGATTCTGTATTCTCAATATTCATCCCTGAATGTTTTACAAGGCAAAGCTAAGGCAAAAACAAATACCATGCATTGCATAGTACCATTTTTTTAAAGGTAGTGGTCATAATAAGGTAGTAATGAGTTTTTTAGAAAAGTAAAAAGCAACTTTGCAGCATGTCTTTTCATCAGATCAACGAAGCCGATGTTCAATTTTTCGACAGCATCCTCAGCAGCAGCCGTGTATTGCGCGACGAGGAGTCGCTGCAGCGGTGCGCTTCCGATCAGACCGAAGATCTCTGCTTTACGCCCGACCTTGTGTTACAGCCGGTAAGTTCTGAAGAGGTAAGCGCGATACTTCGCTATTGCCACGCACACCAGATTGCGGTCACCCCACGCGGCGCCGGAACAGGGCTCAGCGGTGGCGCACTGCCTGTGTTTGGTGGTATAGCCTTAGACATGCGGCGCATGAACAGGATACTGCAACTTGATAAACGCAATCTGCAGGTAACGACAGAGCCCGGTGTGATAACGCAGGAACTGCAGGAGTATGTGAAAGAACATGGGCTGATGTATCCGCCCGATCCTGCCAGCAAGGGTTCTTGTTTCATTGGCGGCAATGTAGCCGAAAACTCCGGCGGTCCGCGGGCAGTAAAGTATGGTGTAGTAAAAGCCTATGTGCTCAATCTTGAGGTGGTATTGCCCGATGGAACGATTATCTGGACCGGCGCAAACGTGCTGAAAAATGCCACGGGCTACAATCTTACCCAACTCATGGTAGGCAGTGAAGGCACACTGGGTGTGATCACAAAAATTGTACTCCGGCTGATACCCGCTGTAACCTCAGACCTGCTGATGCTGGTACCCTTTCGCTCTGCCGAACAAGCCTGCGAAGCGGTGAACGCTATTTTTCTTGCAGGCATCACTCCCTCGGCACTCGAATTTATGGAGCGCGATGCTATAGAATGGGCCATGAACTATGTGCAGCAATCGGCCGTACCATTGCCTCCCGATATTGAAGCGCATCTGTTGATAGAAGTAGATGGCAACGAAACGGATTTGCTCTACAAGCAGATGGAAGCCCTATCGGAAATTGTATCGAATTATGACATTGATGAAATTCTGTTTGCAGATAGCCATGAACAAAAGCATATGCTTTGGAACCTGCGCAGAAAAGTGGGCGAAGCGGTAAAAAGCAACTCGGTATATAAAGAAGAAGACACGGTGGTGCCACGGGCAGAACTGCCCGCCTTACTCAGACAGATCAAGCGCATCGGTGCCGGGTATGGTTTTCACTCCGTGTGCTACGGTCATGCCGGCGATGGCAACCTGCATGTAAACATTGTGAAGCAAAACATGAGCGACGAAGACTGGGAACACAAATTGCCGGACGGAATTCGCGAACTTTTTCAGGAGGTCAAAAAACTGGGAGGCACCCTGTCGGGCGAGCATGGTATAGGCTGGGTGCAGAAAAACTACATGGATATTGCCTTCGATGAAGTGCAGATCCGTCTGATGCAAGGAATCAAAAACCTGTTCGATCCTCATGGCATTCTTAATCCCGGAAAAATATTTCCGGGTCGAAAATGACAAACACCCGACAAAAGCCTTTGGCGTTTTACACCTAACTTCGTAGCTATCAATAATGCTTATGAGAAAGATCGCGACGGTGTTGCTGGTGCTCTTGGGTTTTTCCGCCGCTGCACAAGAGGTATATACCAGCAGTGGAAAGGCACCGGGTGTAAAACGCAAGGAGCTGGATAGAAGGAAGAAGAAAAAAGATAGCAACTTCGACCTGAGCCGGATGATCGTAGGGGGCACCCTCGGATTCGGCATGGGCAATAATGTTATTGCCTTCAATGTGTCGCCCATGGTAGGCTATCGTGTTACGGACAAACTTGCAGCAGGCATTGGCTTCGGGTATCAGTATTATAAGCAAAAAGATGCGCTCTACCTTACCGACATCAATGGCATTACCAGTTACTATGACTTCAGGGCAGATATGATCTCAGCAAGCGTTTGGGCGCGGTATCTGATCTTTGAAAAACTGTTTGTACATGCAGAGTATGAGCATAATTTTTTCTCTTTCGATGATTATCGTTTCGACCCCGGCGGTTCCGGAAGCATAGAGACTTTCAAACAACGGCTTGATGTTCCGAGTGTGCTTCTGGGTGTTGGATACCGGCAGCCGATAGGCAGTAACTCTTCCGTTTATATGATGGGCTTCTACGACGTGCTGCAACGGGATTACAGCCCGTATAAGGGAAGCATCCAACCCCGGATCGGATTCACGATTGGCTTCTAATCAACCCGGATAGGAAAGGTTGATTTGATTTTGTGTGGATTTGTTTTTGTGTGGATGCGTTTTTCCGTAGGTTAGATTTGAAAATTTTCTCCAACCACCCCGCCCTGCGGGCACCCCGCCTTAATAAGGCAGGGAGTTGCCCAGCTTCAATTCTTTGATGCAGCTTAATCAAGGCGCAAATGCCCGGAAACTCCTTCCCTCCACAAGCGAAGGTGCTCGAAGGGCAGAAGGGTTAAAACCGGTATTCCTACAAAACAATTTACTACGCTGCATTTCCCCTCCTCCGGAGGTCCCGATAGCTATCGGGAAGGGGAGGCATTCTTTGCACTGCAGAATTGAAAACGTTCTCCAACCACCCCGCCCTGCGGGCACCCCGCCTTAATAAGGCAGGGAGTTGCCCAGCTTTGTTACCTTGATACAGCTTAATCGAAATACCCAAGCCCGGAAATTCCTTCCCTTCAAAAGGGAAGGTGCCCGAAGGGCGGAAGGGTTAAAATCGCTATTCCTACGAAAAAGCCTTGTTACACAACATTCCCCCTCCTCCGCAGGGGTTAGGGGAGGCGTGAGGTCCCGATGGCTAATAGTAGTGCGACGAAGCTCCCAATGGAAAGGACATTCAGTGTGACAAATCCAATCTGAAACGTTTTTTCAGTATAAGACAGAAGGGACTTACGCTATAGATACTCCGTAGATACTCCATACATAAGCCGTACATAAGCCGTTGTAACCTTATTAAAACCCCATATTTGCCAAATCACTATAACTATCTTTGTAAATGTGTATGTTGCCAACTTCATCACTTTACCATTTTCACATTTTCAAAAGCACTGATCTTCATATTCCGCCTACCTTTGCAGCCGAAATTGAGCAGATGTTTTTTCGGATGGGTACGTTACGGTTCTTGCCGCTTCTATTATGGGTCATAAGCTCGGTAGGGACACAGGCGCAGATAACCGTAAATGCCGACCAAACGGCAGCAGCACTGGCTCAAAAACTGGCAGGAGCCGGTGTGCAGATTTCAAATCCCGTCCTACGCTGCGCAGCGAATGCCAATGGCAGTTTTACGGAGCTCAACACAGGTATCGGTCTCGACTCAGGTATTGTGCTGACCACAGGTGCTGCAGCTACTTCTATTTATTACACCGGGGTCAACGGTACATCGGGCTTGCTGGCGAGCAACAATAATGGCATGCCCGGCGATGCAACTCTAAACAGTGTGTCGGGGCAATCTACCAAAGATGCCTGCGCGTTGGAATTCGACTTTGTGCCGCAGGGCGATTCTATTCACTTTCAGTACGTCTTTTCTTCAGAAGAATACATCAATGCCACCTGCGGTCCTTACAACGATGCATTTGCCTTTCTCATTTCCGGGGCGGGCATCAACGGTCAAAAAAACATGGCGCTGGTGCCGGGCACTAATATTCCGGTCACGATCAATAGTGTAAACAGTGGTACGCCGGGCGCAGGTTATTCATTAGCCAACTGTACCTCTATGGGTCCGGGTTCGCCCTTTACTTCCGAATATGTGGACAATAGCAATGGACAGTACCTCACCCACAAAGGACGAACAACCATTCTCGATGCAGCAGCCGCCGTTCAGCCTTGCAGCACTTATCACCTAAAGATTGTAATTGCCGACGCGGGCAACTATCTCTACGACTCAGGCGTTTTTCTGCGGGCTGGAAGTTTGCAGGCAAATAAGGTGTCTGCGGAAGTGGTGGCGCCTGTAAATAGCGGTGGTAAAAAATTTGTGGTAAAGGGCTGTGCTCCGGCTACCATCCGGGTATCCACAACCTCTGCAAGAAATTATCCTCGAACGGTGAGACTGGCATTTGGCGGTACGGCACAAAGGGGAACAGATTTTAGCGTGGCTGCCGATAGCATCGTTATCCCTGCAAATGCCAGTCAGGCGCAGCTTTCCGTCACTGCACTCCAAACACCAAAGAACGGAACCCAAACTTTGAAGGTACTTTTCCATTCTCCTTATTCCTGCGATCCCAACGATTTTACAGACAGTATTTCACTGCTGCTCTACGACTCCTTATCGCTTAGCATTCGCACACCCGATACGACGATCTGCAGCAATACCGGCATTCAATTGCAGGTGTATGGCGACAGTCTTTTTCAATACTCCTGGTCGCCGGCGGATTTTCTCAACGACGCCCAAAGCGAATCACCGGTAGCAAGCCCCAATAGAGCAACAGCATATACCGTTTCGGCAACGGTACCCGGCGCGGGCTGTAGTCCAAAAACAGCTCAGGTATCCATTGCAGTAAAGCCTGCGCCATCTGTGCAACTGCAAGACCTTACTGCCTGCAATTTCAGCCCGGTAAGTTTGCAAGCCGCGGTAGCCCCTCCATACAATGGTTACAGCTATTTGTGGAAAGGACCTGCAGGCTTTTTATCTACCGATGCCAGTCCGTTTATTCCTGCTTTGCGCCGTGCAGATTCCGGCATTTATATGGTTCAGGTAAAGCCCGATACCAGCAATTGTACGGCAACCGACAGCATGTTGCTGAGCGTCATTACGCCCGCACCGCCGGAACTAACTTCTCCTTCGGTTTTTTGTCAGGAGGACAAAACAGAAACGCTGAGTGCAGTAGGCGAAGACCTTCGTTGGTATCTGCATCCTGATGGCGAAGCACTCGCTGCAGCGCCGGTAGTCTCCACCAATGAATTGAATCGCTTTCAGTTTTTTGTATCGCAAACCGTAGCAGGTTGCGAAAGCGAAAGAATTCCGGTAAACGTTGAAGTGAAGAAATGTTGCGACGGTATCATCATCATCCCGTCTGCCTTTTCGCCCAATGGTGATGGTAAGAATGATGTGTTCCGCGTGCGCACAGATTTCGGTTACAAGGTGATTCAGATCAATGTTTATAACCGTTGGGGACAATTGGTTTTTCATGCCGACAGCGAACGCGAATGGAATGGAACCTTTCAGGGAAGCCCTGCAGAAACAGGCACTTATTTCTATGATATCCTGGTTGCCTGCGTCAATGGTTTGCAAACCCGCAAAACCGGCGATCTGATCCTTTTGCGGTAGCTTTTCCATTCCCCTTGCGAAACTGTTTGCGCCATTTGCCGTCAAAAAGCAAAGTCTTTTTATTTTACGCTCATGAATTCCACTTTGCTGCTGATCATTATACTGGCATACTTTGCCTTGCTGCTGGGTATCGCCTTCTATACTTCGCGCCATTCCAATAATGAATCGTTCTTCATCGGCAACAGAAGCAGCAAATGGTGGGTGGTGGCATTTGGAATGATCGGCACATCGCTTTCGGGCATGACCTTCATCTCCGTACCCGGAACGGTGGGCAAGGTAGGCTTCGATTATTTTCAGGTAGTCATAGGCTACTTCCTGGGTTACTTCGCCGTGGCATTTGTGCTGCTGCCGTTGTATTATAAGTTGCACGTCACCTCCATCTATAGCTATCTCGATCAGCGCCTGGGTAATACTTCCTACAAGACCGGTGCCCTGTTCTTCATTCTTTCGCGCACGCTGGGCGCTACGCTGCGCCTCTATCTGGTGATCAAAGTGCTTGAAAAATTTGTATTGACCGATCTCGGCGTATCCTTCGAATTTACCGCCGTTATCATTCTTGTACTGATCTTGCTGTACACTTATCGTGGCGGAGTAAAGACAATCGTCTGGACCGACACGCTGCAAACCACTTTTATGTTACTCGCGCTGCTGGTGTGCATTAGCTACATTATGCGATCGATGAACTTTGACCTCGGTACTGCCTGGCAAGCCATGAAGGCGCAGGGCTATACCAAACTGATCGGTACGGATCCGCTGGCTGGTAATTTTTTCCTGAAGCAGGTACTGGGTGGCGCCTTTATCACTATTGCCATGACGGGGCTGGATCAGGAAATGATGCAAAAAAACATCAGCGTTACGAACCTGAAAGATTCACAGAAAAACATGATGACCCTCAGCTTTCTCCAGATGGTGGTGGTTTTTATTTTTCTGATGCTCGGCGGATTGCTGTCGTTGTATGCGAGTGCAAACGGCTTGCAGGTGGCAGGCGACGATCTGTTCCCAACTATTGCGGTAAAAAGCGGGCTGCCCTTTTTCATCACCGTTTGCTTTATGATCGGGCTCATCAGTGCCTTGTTTCCAAGCGCGGATGGCGCACTTACGGCGCTTACTTCGTCCTTTTGCATAGACATTCTGGGCATGAAACGCAGAGCCGATTGGGATGATAAAAAGAAACAGCGGGTGCGACTGATCGTTCATAACATTTTTGCGCTGGTGTTTCTCGGCTGTGTATTCTTTTTCAGAAAGGTGGATAACGGATCGCTGATACAAACGCTGCTCGTGGTGGCAGGATATACATATGGTCCGCTGCTGGCGCTATTTTCCTTTGGCATTCTCACCAAACGAAAGGTAAAGGAAGGACTGGTTCCTATCATCTGCCTGCTATCGCCCGTGATCTGTTACATCCTGAAAGAACACGATAAAGCCTGGCTGGGAGGATATACGATTGGCACCGAATTACTGATTATCAACGCAGCCCTCGCATTTATTCTCTTAATTTTATCATCAACGAAGGGAGAACGCGGGAACCGGGATGAACAGGCAAGAACAATATCGTGACGAATGTATGCTCAGAGGAGATTTTTCAGTTTCGCAACTAAAAAGCCTACGAGTTCACAACTTCACAATTTCACACTTTACAACTTTACGACTTTACAAATTCACCGCTTCACAACCAAAAAGATGAAAGAACAACTGACGAACATCAAGCTACGCGACTGGACCGAGACAAGAGCACACTCAAGCTGGCAGGTGTTCAAGATCATGGCAGAATTTGTTCAGGGTTTTGAAGCGCTGGCGAAGATTGGTCCCTGCATTTCCATTTTTGGGTCGGCGCGTACACAGCCCGGACAAAAATATTATGAACTGACGGTAGAGATTGCCAAACGGCTTGCCGATGAAGGCTTTGGCATCATCACCGGCGGCGGACCGGGTATTATGGAAGCGGGTAATAAAGGCGCGGGTCTTGCGGGCGGGCGCAGTGTAGGACTGAATATAGAGTTGCCGCATGAACAGGGCTCCAACCCATTTATTGACACGGATAAGAATCTCAATTTCGATTACTTTTTTGTGCGCAAAGTGATGTTCGCAAAATATTCACAAGGCTTCATCATGATGCCCGGCGGATGGGGAACTATGGATGAATTTTTTGAAGTGGCAACGCTCATACAAACCCGAAAATTCACCCAGACACCTATGATCTGTATGGGCTCCGATTACTGGGGCGGCTTATTTGAGTGGATGCGCAAAACCATGCACGAAAAATTTGGTAACATCAGCCCCGGCGACCTTGACCTGATCAAGCTTTTTGATACGCCCGACGAAGTGGTCAATTACCTCCACGAGTTTTATACCCACAATAAACTACAACCCAACTTTTAAAGCGGCATGACGACACAGCTACTGGCAAAATCTCTGAGCGAATACGCCGAACAGTTTACCAGTCCGGAACCTGCAGCGCTCGCTAAGCTGAACCGTGAGACCCATCTCAAAGTTGAACTACCCGTGATGCTTTCGGGGCATCTGCAGGGCGCACTGCTCACCATGTTCAGCCACATGCTCCGTCCGCGGTGTATTCTCGAGCTCGGCACTTATACCGGCTATTCCGCCATCTGCCTCGCGCAGGGACTTGCCGCCGATGGCCATTTGCATACCATTGATATAAATGAAGAGCTTCAAGACATGGCTTTTCGCTATTTTTGCGCGGCAGGAATTGATAGAAAGATTACCCAGCACATAGGAAAGGCCGCAGAGATTATCCCTAAGCTTGATGAGGAGTTTGATTTGGTGTTTATTGATGCAGACAAGCAGAACTATCACCTGTATTACGATTTGATATTTGACAAAGTGCCCGTTGGGGGGTTCATAATGGCAGACAATGTGCTGTATGAGGGTGATGTGGTATTGCCTATAGAGCAGCAGGGGAAAAACGCCCGCGCCATGCATGCCTTCAACGAAAAAGTGCGCGCCGATACCCGGGTTGAACACGTGCTGTTACCCATAAGAGACGGTATCATGCTCGTAAGAAAAACAATGAACTAAACACAAAAATTCCGCAAAAGCCTATGCAGCCAAAGAAGATCCTGAGCCTTGCTATGATGTTGTTTTCAGTCCTGAAACTGAGCGCACAACAAAGCTATGATGAAAAGGTGCGCAAGTACATTGAACAGTATAAGGACTGGGCTATTGCAGAACAGAGACGCAGCGGTGTGCCGGCAGCGATAACCCTGGCGCAGGGCATTCACGAAACGAGCGCCGGCGAAAGCGAACTGGCACTGAATGCCAACAATCATTTTGGCATCAAATGCCGCAGAGAGTGGACCGGGCTTACCTATGCCTATACCGACGATGCAAAAGATGAATGTTTCAGAAAATATCCATCAGCTTTTCAATCCTACAAAGACCATTCGGACTACCTGAGCGGAAGCCGCCGGTATGATGCTCTTTTTAAGCTTTCTGTAAATGATTATAAGGGCTGGGCTACGGGATTGAAAAGATGCGGCTACGCTACCAACCCCAAATACGCCCTGCTGATCATCAGGCTTGTCGAAAACTATAACCTGCAGCAATATACGGTTGCAGCACTCACAACAGATTACAATCCTGTTCGCGATGCAGAACAGAAGGTGAAGAGCAACGCCGGAGAAGTAGTTCCTGCACAGGATGCTCCCGCTGCGGCCCTCCCTCAAACGCCTGTTACAAAACGGAAAACCACGCTGTCGGTGTCTTATGAAAATGATGAGCAGCCACAGCCGGTAGCCGCACCAGAACCCGAAGATGCAGCAGAGCCGGTCTATGGACAGTTGGTAAAAGTAAATGGCGTAAAGGCATTCTATGCACGGAAAGGGGCTGTGTTGCTGGAAGATGCATTTAAGTATAAGATTCGTTATGCAAAACTGCTCGAGATGAATGATCTGCCGGATCTGCCACTGGAAGCAGACATGTATGTGTACCTTGAAAACAAAAACACAAAAGGAATTCACCCCACCCATACCGTAAAGCGTGGCGAAACACTCATACAGATTGCACAGGCAGAAGCCCTGCAACTGAAATACCTGAAATATTACAACCGTATAGCAGCAAATGAAGAACCTGTAGCCGGTGCTGTACTCAACCTGCAGCAATACACACAAAACAAACCCGAGACCTATGTAAAAGCCATGGCGCCAAGAGAAACGACGCCAGCGTTTGCGGGCAGCAATCCTTCTGCTGTTCCTCCCGGCGCGGGCAGAAGGCGTTCGGGCTACATTTCCAAACGGGTGCTTGAAGAAGAATTGGATACGGAAATGGGCTGGAAAAAACCACCGGTAGCCGTAACAGAGAAACAGGAACTTGCAGAAAATAATCTGACGACTGGCAAAACCGAACCGGAACCCAAAGCGGAAGCTCCGGCTGAAGTGCCCGCAACAACTAATGCCATTGCCGTTGCTGAGCAACCTGCGGAATCAGTGGTATCGGAACCCCGCCAAAAAACAGAAGCAACAACTACAACGACTACTACACAGCGTGAGGTTGAAGGGGTATCCGAAGAAAATGCCGAAACCAACGTGCCTATGGCGTCCACTACGGTTGAAAAGAAAAATACCGGCATTGAAGCAACCACTTCTGCAGCATCTGACCCGGCCTATGCAGCTATAAAAAACGAAACCGCGGAGCTTACGGTAGCAGCGGAGGAATCAAAAACGGAAGAACCGGCAACGATAAATCATGAACCGGTACAAAGCCAACGGACAGAAGAAATAACTTACGATGTAGTGCAGCCGGCACCCGTAGTTTACGCCACAAGCGAAGCACCGAAAAAAGAGCAAGCAACCCTGAAACCACAACGGGTGCCCGAATATATCAACAGCTTACCCGCTTCAAAAACAGTAATTAAACCTGTGCCGGCAGAAAAGCCTGCTGTGGTAAATGCTCCGCCAAAGAAAGCTGTGCCACAGATGCCGGAAGAACCCAAAAATGAATTTGACCGACTCAAGGCGAAACTCGACAGAGTGGTCTATGCCGGAGTGCCGGAACCCGCGACAAAACCCAGTGTGGCGACTACGCCGGCAACAACGCAGCCTGAAACACCGAAGAAAGAAGGCACAAGCCAGGAACTAAAACCTTCAGCAGCAGCCAAAGGAAAACTCTACACGGTAAAAAAAGGCGACACCGCCTTCAGCATTGCGAAGAAGCACAACATCAGCATGAAGGAACTGCGCGACTGGAACCATCTGGAATTTGAAAACATAAAAGTAGGACAACAACTCAGGGTCAGTCAATAGTTATGGTTCAGGTACACGACAAAAAATTCAGACCCTTCATCAGCAGGGAAGCCATACAAAAAAGAGTGGCAGAGCTGGGCCGTCAGATCGATCATGACTATGAGGGACTGCGCCCGCTGTTCATTGCTGTGCTCAACGGATCATTTGTGTTTGCTTCCGATTTATTTCGATGCATTACGATAGAAGCCGAAATCTCTTTTATTAAACTTGCCTCTTACAAAGGCACTACATCAACGGGCAATGTGGTGACGGCCATTGGCATGGAAGAAAATCTCCACCAACGCCATGTTATCTTGCTGGAAGATATTATTGATACCGGTAAAACGCTGAGCGCCTTCGTGCCCGAACTGTTGTCGAGACAGCCCGCCTCACTGCGCATTGCCAGCTTTCTTACCAAGCCCGAAGCGTTGAAGTATGATATCAAAGCAGACTACGCCGGCTTTGAGGTGCCCAATAAATTTGTAGTGGGCTACGGACTGGATTATGACGGCCTCGGTAGAAATTTACCAGAGCTCTATGAACTTGCAGAATAGACAATCCCTCTTTAACCCTGAACCGAATCGGCCAGCATAGCACTAACCTGCCACTCAAGTTGCAAAAAATCCTGTACACCATCCGGCTGATAGCGATGGCGTAAATGGGTTTCCATCTCTTCGATAGCCTGAAGGTTTTCCGGCTTATTGAGCGAAAAAGTATGAAGCGCCATTTTGTGCTGCCATACCCAGCGCGTAAGCTCACGTGCCGAAAGCACCTCTTTTCCGGGCACACGCAGTTTTTTGGGCAGGCCATTCTCCACAGCCGCCCGTTCCAGAAAACCGAGCACATGGTCAATAGTTACCTTTCCGGTTCCACATACCGCATTCACCGGCTCCGCAGCTCCGTCGGCAAGTAAACAGAGTACCCACCAGGCACGGTCATCGCCGCCGGCAAACCGACCTTCGAGCAGGACAATGTTCCAGACAGCGCCGGTAGTGTCTCTGCGCCTTATGGCTGTGGGCACATGGGCAGCTTCGGGCGCCTCCGGCTGCGCAGGCTCCAAGCCGTTTGCCTTCTCCCATCGCGTATTCGACCGCTTCCTTTCCAGGTACACCATTCCATCGCGATATACCCGTTTGATCTGTTTGCGGGTCCAGTCGGGATGTTGCTGCAACAGCAGTTTATAACAGTCTTCAAACTCCCGGCTTCGGTCTTCGCGGATCACCGCTACCAACGCTTCATAGACCATGTAATCTTCGGCCTCTGGCTTTCGTGGTTTGTAGCCATATTGAGCCTCGTCCATGCCGGCTATAGCACATGCTTGTGCAACCGTAAGCGTGTAACGTTTGATGAGCGCTGCGACGATCTTCTTCGAAAACTGACGCGAGGGATCTACACCGGCAAGTGCATTGACCAACATTTTGTACCGTTCAGCTATCTCAGGACCTGCCTTCTGTATAAGATCCGGACGTGAGGTTTTAGGCGTATGCCGGGGTGCCGGCGACTTCAGTTCCCGGGCGGCTTTCACCTCCTCTTCTATATACCTGAATTCATCAATCCAATTGTATAAAGTAGCCCGGGAGATCGAGGCTTCGCGACAGATTTCCTTCACCGTCTTCTGCCGCGAAAACTTGTCGCGCACCCATTGCTTGCGCTTTTCTTCGTCGAAACGATAGGTATTCATGAGCGCAAATTTAGACGGCCTGTCTATTAATGGGCAAGCTCTCCGCTATATTTAATTGTTAGGAATAAATGTATTAGGCAGTATTCTTCATCCTCAGGTTACAGACTTGAAGACAGTATAGCGCAGCGAAACTTCCAATAGCAGCGATATCAACGCCAGCAGTGCAAAAGGAAAGAATAGCTC
>OFTY01000448.1_pt1 | contig 29729 bp, 27 predicted proteins | sample 1775061 | NCBI WGS metagenome assembly OFTY01 (sample SAMN08195773, study PRJEB24354) | sludge metagenome | isolation source: sludge from phenol fed wastewater aerobic bioreactor B | place: India: Nagpur | collected 2016-09-16 | reverse complement strand
TTCCAATATCTTTTTTCTGTCGGCTTCGTTCGGGAAAAGTTTCGGGTTTTTCTCTACATCAGTCAATTTAGATGCAATGAGCAATTCGGCTTGTTTTGGAATTACTTCTGTATCGGTTTGCAATTCTCGTTTGATGCTGAATGCTACTCGGATTTTTGATTGTATCAAATGCAAATCATACAACTCATTGAAAAATCGGTTGCCGTCTTTTTCATAAGAAATCGTTTCAAAAATTTCTTTGAGTTCTTTATCGTATTGGTGTAAGTCGGATTCTTTTACCAAACCAAAACTTTCTCTTGAAATCTGAAAAAGCCATTGGTTGTAATTGGCAAAGGCAATTCCTGTTTCGTTTACTATGTCAATAGCTCCTGTGTCAATATTGGCAATTTCACTAGTGCTGATTAAGGCAGAAGCTTTGTTATCTTCCAAATTCTTGATGATGTTTTTGAGTTTGGCTTTGGTGTTTGCCGTTTCTTCTTCATCAATGCTTTGGTAAGTAACTTTCATTTGGTAAAATTCCACCTTTGGCATTTGCAAATAATCCATTCGGCTGATGCGTTCCACCATATCGGGTTTTCCGCTTCGCTTGGTATTATTCAGTTCGTCAATGCTGCTGTTTTGTTCTTGTTTTAGTTGTTTGTTCAGCGTTTCGGCATTGTCTTTATTCAACCAAATCAAAGCGGTTTCTTCTTTGTCTTTGTCCACTTGGCGTAAACATCTGCAAGAAGTTTGCAGCACCATATTTTGCGGACTGTCGCCTTTTTGGGAAAGTATTACACCTGTCAAACTTGGGCAGTCCCAACCTTCTTTTCCAACCTGCACCAAAAGAATGTATCTTTTTTTGGAAATAGGCAAATCCAATGAACGAAACTCCAACTCGTTTTCTTTGGGCAAAGAATAGGTTTTGTTTCCTCCGTGATATTTTAAAATTTCAGCAGGATTTATTTTTAGTTCACCTGTCAGGAATGGATAAACTTCTTCTTCCAATACTTCAATGTTGCTGCAATAGATAGCTATTTTGGCTATTGCTCCATTCTCGTAAACCTTGTTTTTATATAAGTTGTCAAAGTCTTCAATTCCTTTTTTGATGATTTGAAAACGGTCAAGGTTTTGCCCGATTTTTACCGTTGGCGTTTTTAGGAATTTCTTAATAGCCGTAACCAACGGATAATAATATACCGTGTTGGTTATTTGCGAAAACTTAAAAGCGTAATCACCTGCTTTAATGGTTTCCTGTTTTTGCAAATATGGCGTTCCCGAAAAACCTAATACGGTTGTGATGTTTCCTTTACTGTGCCAATAGTTTACGGCTTGTCTTAGCTTTATATCATCCGTTGCAGCGTGGTGAACTTCATCTATCAAAATTGATAAATTTGGAATTTGTCCGAACAAGCGTTTAAGGTCGTTACTGGTGTCTTTTTCTTCCTCGTCCAATTCTAACTCGGTTTGAGCATTGAATTTGAAACTCTCCAAAATTACTTTTTCAGCATTTACGACAAACACTTGCCCGAATGGAGTGGGCAAACAAGCATTTACTTTTTGTGCGTTTGGATTTCTTGCCTTGTTACTTTTCTTAGCCGATTTCTGTTCGTCCAATACATCAAACTTCAATAGCTTTTTCAGTTTGCTTGCCGATGGTTCGGGCAATACCCAAGAAGGGTCGTAATTTTCAATTGTCTTTAAACTTGGAACAATAGAAGATTTTAAGCCCGAAGGAATAAGCACCAAAAAATTATGTGCAAATGCTTTGTTCTCTGGTTCGTTGTCGGCAAAATACAAGTCCAAATAAATGAAAGCAGCCATTAGAAAAGTTTTACCTGCACCCATCGGCAAACTCATTAAATAGTCAGCATAGCTGACATTATAGAAAATGCTTTTAATAATGGTGTCGTAATCTAATTCGGTTGGTTTGTCAACGATTAGTTTTTCCAATTCAGGAAGTAAAGAACCGTTACCGTTTTTTGTTCTTGCAAAGTCATACAATGCAAAAGCGTTTTTGTTGGCGAATAAAAAATCTCTTGCGGTTTGATTAATATTCAGTTTTGATAAGTCTGTGCCGTTGGTAAAAAAACCTTCTGAAAATAATTGCCAAAGTGGTTTATTCTGTCCTTGTATTTTTAAAAACAAATAAGTCTCAATTGCTTCAATTTGCGTGTCACGAAGTTGTCCTTTGTCACGGATATATTTAACCAAATCACGAATGGTGCAGTCCTCAGAATGCAGCCATTTGTTTTTTTTGTCTTGTATAATTGTATGCAGCATTACTTTGCTCTCTTAATTTTTTTAGATACAGTTTTCAATGCTTCATCGGCAGTTGGTTCATCTTTTACCAACTGCATAAGCTGATCGGCCAGCCAAAGGGTTTCCAATTCAATCTTATCAGCTTTCAGGATTTCAGCTAAAACAGCAATCTGCTCTTTCTTTATTGGACGTTCACCACGTTCAATTTTGCTGATAATGGATGTGTCAACATCTAACTTAGAAGCAACATGCCGCAAAAGCAATTTTTGCTTTGTCCTAAGCTCCCTTATTCGCTCACCAAATTGTGTTGCCATTGTAAACTTATTGTCTTGACAGATATTGGCAAATATAAGCAAACAAGTGAAAGTAAATACTAAAAAGAATAGCAAACCCACCTCATGGGGTGGGCAGGGCTGCAAACGCTGCAAAGTTTGCAAACAAAGCAAAAACCCCATCGGGTATGCCGTATGGGGAGCTATGCCTGGAAAAAGATGAAGGTTAAATTTTGCGGTAGTGGCCGGCTTTGAGTTTTTCCAATGCCTTGCCGGTGGCATTGTGAAGAATGTCGTCCACGGTACGGGGAGAAAGCTGGAACTGTTTGCCGATTTCAACGGCTTGCTGGCGGGTTACCGGCCACTCCGGCCACCGATGCCCTGGCTTACTACTCCTCCAACAAAGAACAATTTTACTGTAGTTCAATGCATTATGCCTGTTTTTTTCTTGTTCCTAAAGCCGTTATCGGGCTTTTTTGCTATCCGGTGCAATCAAGGACAATTTGTCCTTGATGCTTATTTCTTTATGCGGTACTTAAATCCACTTGTTATCGTCCTCTTTTTGGAGTAAGCCTCTTTCAAAAAGATCGGCAATTCTTCGCTTATATTAAACAAACTTCATCCGTTGTATTCTCACTGCATTCAGGATTGCTAACAACGCTACTCCTACATCAGCAAACACAGCTTCCCACATGGTGGCTAAACCACCTGCACCTAAAGCCAATACGATAATTTTTACGGCAAATGCCAAGACGATATTCTGAATAACAATGCTGCGGGTGGCTTTGCCTATTTTAATGGCGGTGGCAATTTTTGAAGGCTGGTCGGTTTGTATTACCACATCAGCTGTTTCAATGGCTGCATCACTGCCCATTGCACCCATTGCAATACCTACATCGCTTAATGCCAAAACGGGAGCATCGTTGATACCATCGCCCACAAAGGCAATAATTTTTGTTGTGTCCTGCTTTAATTCCTCTACTTTCTGCACTTTGTTTTCGGGTAATAAATCGCCAAAGGCTGTATCAATACCAATGTGCTTTGCTACTTTTTGAGTGATTGCATTTTTGTCGCCACTGAGCATTACAATCTGAGTAATACCGTTCAGATGCATTTGCTTAATGGCTTCCTGTGCATCTTCTTTTACTTCATCGGCAATGAGCACATAACCACTATATTGGTTATTGATAGCGACAACAACAATGCTTTCAACAATTTCATCAATGGCAGTATCATAGCTGATGTTGAATTTCTTTAGTAATTTGGTGTTACCCGCTAATACTTCTTTACCGTTTACATTTCCTTTTAAACCATGCCCTGAAATTTCCTCTATATCATCTGCCTGATAAGTTTGGATTTCGTTTTTTTCATATTCGGCAATAGCTTTGGCAATGGGGTGTGTGGATTTGCTTTCTAATGCTGCTAATATTTTGATGAACTCTGTTTTATCCATGCCGTTAGTAACAATTTCCTGCACTCTAAAAACACCTGCGGTAAGTGTTCCGGTCTTGTCCATTACAACGGTATTTAGTTTGGTTATAAGCTCCAGGTAATTTGAGCCTTTGAAAAGAATACCGTTTTTGCTGGCTGCACCAATGCCGCCAAAATAGCCTAGAGGAATGGAAATGACCAAGGCACAAGGACAACTGATAACCAAGAAAATTAATGCCCTGTACAGCCATTGTGCAAATACATAATCGCTTACAACGAAGTAGGGAATTACAACCAACGCAACGGCTAAAAAGAATACAATGGGTGTATAGATTTTTGCAAACTTTCTTATCAATAATTCTGTTTTTGCTTTGCGGGCTGTTGCATTTTGCACCATGTCTAAAATGCGTGCCAGTGAACTGTCGGCAAATTTTTTGGTTACTTTTAGTTCAATTACCTTGTCAAGGTTAAGCATACCTGCCAATACCTGTTCTCCTTTGTAAATTGATTTTGGTTTGCTTTCGCCTGTAAGGGCTGCTGTATTGAAGCTACTGCCATCACTTAGCATTTCGCCATCCAGCGGCACTTTTTCACCCGCCTTTATTTGAATAGTTTCGTTTATTTGAACTTCTTCGGGTTTTACATCTTCGTACCTATTATTTCTAAAAACACTGGCAGAGGATGGACGAACATCCAATAAGGCTTTAATATTATTCTTTGCTCTTCTTACTGCTGCACTTTGAAACAATTCTCCTATGGCATAGAATAACATCACGGCTACGCCTTCTGGATATTGCCCTATGGCAAAGGCCCCTGAAGTTGCCAAAACCATTAATGTGAACTCTGTAAAGAACTCCTTTTTAAGAATAGCTTCCCAACCTTCTTTTATTACAGGAAAGCCAACTGGCAGGTAGGCCATTGCATACCATGCAAAGCGAATATATTGTGTAAAAAAAGCAGGCTTAAAATAATTATCTGCGGCAATGCCAATAAGCAGCATACTAAAACTGATGATAGCCGGAAGATATTGTTTGAGTATACTACTTTCAGCTATTTCCGTTTTTTGAACAGGCTTACTGTCATTTGCTTTTATGTCATGTAGCAAATTATCTGCACCAGCTTTACCGTACACTCTATCTTCTAAAGTACAGCAATTAATCTTTCCTTCTGCATCGTAGGTATGAACGTGATTTGGATCTGTATTTATCATTTTTTTCCGTTTAATTTATTATGCGAGGAAATGTAATCCTTAAGTTGTTCCTTCAGGGTTTTAAGGTATTCTTCTAAATCTGAAATACAGATTTCATTTTTATTGGTTTCACAAATCTTGAAGGGAGTTTCATCCAAATACTTGTATAGTTCAGGATAATCTGATTCAATCGTTGAAGAGATTGAGATTATTTCTTGCATAAGTTGATTTACATTTTTCATTGATTTTTATTTTTTCATGTTTAAAACCTCATTTTTCGGTATTCTTTGAACATCGGAGAATTGTGTTGTGTTTGTCATAATTTACTTTTATTATTCTTCTTCGCCACCTGCTGCTTTTGATAACACATAAAAAGTACCTTTGGTAACAATTTTTGCATTTTTCGGCAATTCTTCAAGTGGTGTTATTTCTATGTAGCCTAATTCTGTTACGCCTGTGGTTACTTCTACTCTTTTAAATCGCATGTTTTTTTCAGCTTTGCTATCAGTATCCATTTCAGTTTTTTCTTTTGGTTCTTTTTCTTCTGTCTTTTCTTCTTCTGCAATTACCATAAAAATATATTGCTTGCCTTCTGCACTTACCACTGCATCAACAGGAACTGCCTGCACCGTTTGATTGCCTACATTAATCAATGCAGATACATACATTCCAGGCAATAACCGGATGCTACCTGTAATATTAATTTTTGCATGAACAATTACAGATTTGTTTTCATTTTCAAAAGACTGATTGATGCCAAAAATTGTACCTGTGATTTGCTTATTGTTTTGGTTGGTGAGAATAAACTCTACTTTCTGTCCGTTTTTCACTTTGAATAAATCTTTTTCATACACCTGCAAATCGCAATGCACCTGGGAGTTATCTACAATATCCATGAGTGAAGTTTGCATGTCAATATAGCTGCCTGTTTTTATTTTAATGTGCCCTATGACACCACTGATGGGGGTATTGATAGGAATTTGGCTTACAAATTTACCATTGGCTACGGATGCAGGGCTGATGTTCAATTGCTGTAATTGGGTTTCAATTCCTTGCAGTCTTGCTTTATCTGTTTCATATTTTGATGCCGCCTGTTGAAATACCTTACCAGTACCAGCACTTTCGGTATTGAGTTCTTTTTGGCGTTGGTATTCCTGCTGAGTGTACACAAACTCTTTTTTCAGCATCAGGTATTCCTGCTGCAATTTTATAATGTCTGTATTTTCTAAAATTGCTACAGTCTGTCCCTGGCGGACAAAACTGCCTTCCATCACCAGTACTTTCTTAATAATGCCTGAAACCAAAGAATTTACATCGGCTTTGTTTTGTGGCGGCACCTCCAATTGACCGCTTGACTTTACCACACTGTTCAGGTTTTTCATTTCTATTGTACCTAACTCAATACCTACGGCTTTCATTTGCTGTTCTGAAATTTCAATTGCTTCGCTGTGTTCTTCTTTTGGCTTATCTGCTTCTTTAGTTTCTGCCTTTCCGCCCTGCTTGCAGGATGTAAAACTTATTGCAACTGCAAAAAATGCAAATGCTATGATTGATTTTATTTTTATTGACTTCATTTTATTTGTTCCCTTTTAAATAGTTTAACAATATAATGGACTGATTGAACTGGTTTACTGCATCGGTATATTGCAGTTTTGTATTGATAGCGGTTTGCAGATTTTGGATATACTCCATGTAGCCAATTTCACCTTTGGTATATGCCGTGTTTGAAATACGGATAATATCATCAGCCTGTTTTAAACCTGTGGTTTCGTAGTATTGAAGACCCTCTTTAGCTTTCAGATATTCATTGTACTGAATAACATAATTGCTTTGCAGGTATAGCAGCGTTTGCTGTTTCTCTGTTTCAACTACAGCAATATTGATTTGAGCCGCTTTAATTTTAGCCTTTTGTGAACCGAAGAATAAAGGAACACCAATACCGACCTGAAAGCCTGCTATCCTTGTGCCAGGGAAATAATTGCGATTGATTTTTGCAGGATCAAAACCATTAACAACCATTTGATGGTAATAGCCTGCATACAAATCCGGCAACAGTTTGCTTCTTTCAACCTTAACCTGAGCCGTATTTACATTCAGCTTTTGATTGTAATACTGTATTACCGGATTGGACTTTAACACAATCGTATCAGCCATAAAAACATCCGGCAGTTTTGACAACTCCATTTCTTTTGGCATTATCAGCTCAGTTGTATTCAGCCATTTTTGTAATGCCACTTGATAACTGTTTACAGTAGTATTTGCCTGTTTCAATTGCAGTTGGTTTTCTTTGTATCTACTTTCCGCCTGCATTTTTTCTAACAGGTTGGTTTCACCTGTATTGTATCGGAGGGTGGCCCGTGTGACGAAGTTGCTGTAAAGGCTATCCTGTTGCTGCAAAAGTTTTACTTTTTGCAAACCATATAGCAAATTGTAATAGGCTTCAGTTACTTCTTTAATAATATCATTTTGCGATAACAGTTTTGATTTTTGAGCCAATAAAGTTTCCTGTTTCAATAATTTATTTTGATTGGCATATACTGTTGGGAAAGAAATCGTTTGAGTAATACCAATACTGTTGTCAATGTTGCCTCCACTGGTAGGGTCTTGTGTTAATTGCAAATTTGTCTTATCAGGATTGAAGCCAGTTTTTTGCAGTGTTTGCGATTGCAGGATATTTAAGTCTGCAACTTTCATTTGCAGATTATTCTTTAATGCTATTTCAATACACTCCTGCAATGTTTTTTGATTGCCTTGAGCAAAAGAATTTTCTGCAAACAAACTTAGGAACGCAAACAGCAGCAAGACAACTGTTGAATTACCTTTAAGTTTTGTTTTCCTCATTTTATTTATTTTGAAATTTATTTTTGTGTTGAATAAAATGTAGAGTGCAAGAAGTACCAGCAGGGTTACTATGGTAGCGGTAATTAAACCACCGATCACAACGGTTGCTAATGGTTTTTGTACTTCACCACCTGCACCTGTAGAAAGTGCCATTGGCAGAAAACCTAATGATGCTACCATAGCTGTCATTATTACGGGTCTTAATCTTACTGCTGTTCCTTTTCTAACTCTCTCATATATGTCGGTAATGCCTTCGTCTTTTAACTGGTTGAAATAACCTATCAATACAATACCATTTAATACTGCTACACCAAACAAGGCAATGAAACCTACACCTGCCGAAATGCTGAATGGCATACCTCTTAACCACAATGCAATGATGCCACCAATGGCAGATAATGGTACGGCTGTAAATATGAGGAAGGATTGTTTTACACTGTTGAATGTAAAGTACAGTAATACTAAAATGAGCAATAATGCTACCGGTACTGCAATACCTAACCTTGCCTTTGCTTCTTTCAGGTTTTGAAACTGACCACCATAGGTATAATAATAACCTGTTGGCAGTTTAAGTTTTGCATCTAATATGGGTTGTATTTCTTCTACCGTGCTTTCAACATCTCTGCCATGAACATTGAAGCCTACAAAAATTCTGCGTTGCCCGTCCTCATGACTTATTTGTGCCGGGGCTGTTTTAAATGATATGTCCGCTACCTGATTAATAGGCACTTTGTTGCCAGAAGGTAATGGCACATAAAGGTTTTCAATGTTGCTGAAATCCTGCCGTAAATCTTTTTGCAACCGCAGCACCATATCAAAGCGTTTATCGCCTTCAAACACCACACCTGCAACATTTCCTGCAAAAGCAGTTTTCAGCACCATATTTACATCACTGATGGTTAACCCGTATTGTGCAATTTTATCACGGTTGTATTCCACCTGTATTTGTGGCAGTCCGCTTACTTTTTCTACAAAGGGTTCACTTACTCCTTTTACATTTTTGATAAGCCCTGCTATTTTATTTGCCTGGGCACTCAGGATTTCCAAATCTGCACCATAAATTTTTATTGCCACATCCTGTTTGATGCCTGTAATGAGTTCATTAAAACGCATCTGCATAGGCTGTGTTATTTCAACATTAACCCCCGGCAAAATACTTAGGGCTTCTTCCATTTTTTCCATCATTGCCTCACGGGTATTTGCCGATGTCCATTCTTCTTTCGGCTTCATGGAAAGCATCATATCGGCTCTTTCTATGGGCATTGGGTCAGTTGGAATTTCAGAACTACCAATCCTTGTTACTGCCTGTTTTATTTCTGGAAATTTATCTTTCAAAATTTTCTCCGCCTTGCTAAATGTTTCTACAACCTGCGTTAATGATGTTCCTTGTTCCATCCTTATTTCAACAGTAAGGTCACCTTCTTCCAGTGTAGGAATAAATTCACCTCCTAAGCTGTTGAACAGGATTAAGCTGCCGGTAAATAATACTATCATTGCAAGCACAATAGTTTTCTTCCACCGTAAAGCCCAATTAAGCATTGGTGCATAAAGTTTTTGACAGAAGGCAATTATACTGTCGGAAATATTCTTTTTATATGCAGTTTTTTTACTAAGAAATAATGCACTCATCATTGGCACATAGGTTAAAGAAAGTATGAAGGCACCCAATATTGCAAATGCAACTGTTTGAGCCATTGGCTTAAACATTTTCCCCTCGATGCCTACTAACGCAAAAAGCGGCAGGTAAACAATTAAGATGATGATTTCGCCAAATGCTGCACTGCTCCTGATTTTTGATGCAGCTTGAAACACTTCATCATCCATTTGTGATTGTGAAAGTTTTTGCAAACCAACATGATGATGTTTACTCAAATAAATCCTGTGAACAATTGCTTCTACTATAATTACCGCACCATCGACAATAAGCCCGAAGTCGATCGCTCCTAGACTCATCAGATTGCCACTTATACCAAAAAGATTCATAAGTATAACAGCAAAAAGCATGGCCAATGGAATTACTGAAGCTACAATAAGACCAGCCCTAAAATTACCTAACAGCAATACCAATATGAATATTACAATTAAACCACCTTCAATTAGATTTTTCTCTACTGTACCCATAGCCCTGTTCACTAATTCAGTTCTATCAATGAATGGCTCTATCACCACTCCTTCAGGCAATGATTTTTGTATTTGTACCATCCTCTTTTTTACGTTGGCAATTACCTGTGCAAAGTTTTCACCTTTGAGCATGAGTGTAATTCCTGCCACTACTTCGCCCTCACCGTTTCTTGTAACTGCTCCGTAACGGGTGGCAGTACCAAACTGTACTGTTGCTACATCACGAATTAAAACGGGTATTCCGTTTACGTTCTTCACCACAATTTTCTCGATATCACTCAACGACTTTACCAATCCCAAACCACGAATGAAGTAGGCATTGCTTCTTTGCTCTATGTAGCTGCCGCCTGTGTTTTCATTATTACTTTCTAAGGCTTTATAAATTTCAGGAATGGTAATATTCATTGCATTGAGCTTTTCGTTATCCAAAGCAATTTCATACTGCTTTACATAGCCACCCCAGCCGCTCACTTCTGCTAAACCCTCTGTACCAGCTAACTGCCTGCGGACAATCCAATCCTGCATAGTACGCAAATCAGTAGCGGTGTATTTGTTTTCATATCCTTTTTTTGCATGAATGATGTAGTGGTATATTTCGCCTAATCCAGTAGTGATAGGTGCTAACGTGGGTTCACCCAATCCCTTCGGAATTTGTGCTTCTGCTTCTTTAAGCCTTTCATTTATCTGCTGTCTTGCCCAGTAGATGTCGGCATTGTCTTTAAACACAATAGTGATTACCGAAATACCACTACGACTAATGCTCCGCTTTTCAATTACATTGGGAATGTTGGCCATCGCCAACTCAATGGGTGTAGTAAGAAACTGTTCTACCTCCTGGGCACCCAATGTTGGGGCTTGTGTAATTACCTGTACCTGGTTGTTTGTGATGTCGGGCACTGCATCAATAGGTAACTGAATTGCGGAAATAACGCCCCAAACAATGAGCGCCAATGTAAACGCACCCACTGTCAATTTGTTTTTTATGGAAAACTGAATTATTTTTTCAAACATTGATTTTTTCTATTTGGTTATATACCTGTAATAATGAACAATCCTCTCCGCAATGGCTGCTAAAAGAATGACACAACACAGGGCTATAACAATGAACTTAATTACTCTTATTGCCAATGGGTGGTTAGCCTTTTTGGACTTTTTACCTTTTGCCATCATGGAATGTGAAAAGGATAAATTAAAAATGCAGCACACGCCTATTCAACGGCAATGCAGCAAATCAATAAAAGGAGTAATTAGGCTATTTTAGGCGGTTGCCAAATAGAAAAAGAAACCTCTGTAGAAAAGGAAGAATTATAAATAGGATATTTCAGGGATTGAAATACCGCTGTGGCTATATTGTTATGAGCAACAGGCTGGTAAAAAGCGGATGCCGGACAATGGGAGCAACTGCAAAAAGGAGTACACGCTTCGTCTGTATCTTGTGGATTTTGATGCTGTGAAGTAACAGAAAATTTTTGTTCAGCCTTTATATTACACTCCTGTCTATCAATGCACGGAAGGCATGACAGCACCAAAAGGTAAATGCTCATTATAAAGGCAAAAAAATTCATTGCGGCAAAAATAGGCAAAAAAATTCATTGCGGCAAAAATAGGCAAAAAAATGAAAGGTTGTACCCGGAAGCTGCAAACCCCACCTGAACGGACGGGCAGGCTTGCAAACTCTGCAAAGACCGCAAACTAACTCTTTTGATAGGAACCAGCCTTTAGTTTATTCAAGGTTTTACCTGTGGCGTTATGCAGAACTTCATCTACTGTACGTGGGGAAAGCTGGAACTGTTTGCCGATTTCAACGGCTTGCTGGCGTGTAAACTCTGACGGTAACGCCTCAAAGAATTTGCGTTTGCTGTCGCCTGTTTTAAACTGGGTGGCTTCGCTTTGCTTGGGCAGGTTATTGAACATGAGGATGCTGTGGTGCAGGTAGATTTCCGCCAACCGTAGGGCGGTATTAAAATCTTCATCGGTACACACTATCCGGGTAGCCGCTTCTCCGTTCTCGAACTTCCGCAGGGAAGTAAATATCATGGCCATGCGGTACAGGATCAAGCCCAGGCGTTTTACTATACTGGCGGCTTCTTCGGCTGTGAACATGGTTACTTCGTTGAGCCATGCTTCACAATTTTGGTTCAATTGCTGCCATTGTTCGGTGGTTAACTCAACAATGGTTTCCTCCCGTTGCAGGAACTGGACCATATTAAACACCCTGCCAGCAAGGACTTTGAAATGCTCGGTGAGGTTAATGTTATTGGCATTAGGAGAAACATCTTTCCAACGCTGCTCTACCTTGAAGGCATAGAACAGGAAACGACTGAACAAACCATCTTCGGAAGAAGATATTAAGCCTGTAACCTGATTGGGTGTACCGGATAAAGCAATAGACAAGCTCGGTGCATTCACCTCTGTAAATTCATTGTTGCCTTTCCGGGAACTGGAAAGCCTTTCGTGATGGAACGATTTGCGAAGCATATCGGAATAGGAACCCCCACTCTTGCTTAAATACATTGCCCAGGGTATCGGCTTCTGTTTCGCAAATAATACCTGTGCCTTCGTTCTGCTCCAAGTGCCATAAGATTTTTGCATAGCTCGTATTGGCAGGAATGTACACCACTTTAAAAGTGGGTTTGGTGGGTGGCTCTTCTGTGGATGTATCGCCTTTTTTCTTGCTGCTGATACGCTGCTTATGTTCTGACAACTCCTGATTGTATTGCAATTCTGCCTCACGGCTTGCCTTGAGTACAAAGCTGTGGTAATCGTCTGCCAGCATTTTAGCAAACTTCAAAGCACCTTTACCACTGGCAGCCGGTGCAATGGCAAATGAAAATAAGTTGGGGAATACTTCATTGCCTGCATACACACCTTTTACACCGGGCAAGCATCCGCTGAGTATGGCCAATGCACCTGTCAGGAAAACATCTCTCTCCCTTTCATCCGTAAAGGCCATTGCACCATGCTGTAAGAGTTCAGGCATTTGCAAATAGAGTACTTCGGGAATGGTTGGCGTGGCTTTCAGGTAGTCTTCCTGTGGTGGTTGCTGCTCTGTCGTTTGCAGCTTTGCAGTGTTTGCAAACTTTGCAAACTCGGGTTTGTGGTGGGTGTAAGCACTCTTTATCGCTTCGAGAATTTCTCTTTCAGGTAGGTCAAAATGCTGTGTACATAAAAGTTCAACATCGGACTGCGATAAACCAGCTCTGTTGCAATTAGAAGCAAGCCGATAAATATAATTGTTCCTGTTTCCATCTGTGTATTGGGTTTTTTGATTGGTGAATTGAATTTGTTGATTGAAAATAAAAGCGATGTTCAGATCCTCTTCGGGTGCTTCCTGAACTGATGGGAATACTGGCTGTGCTTTGGGTTGCACTTCCGGCTGAGTGAATATTTCGGGTAACTGTACTTTGAACTTTTCGTTACGGATGTTCTTAAACAGACCAGGGTGATAGCTCATAAAGCAAAGCCTTGTAATATCCTTGCAGCTTGGGTCGGCCTTTAAGCCGGTAGCTTCCTCGTAAAACTGCTGCACCTGCAAATAGGCTGTGTCGTGGTGCTCAATGCCTGTATTCACTTCAATGAATACTTTGAGGCCGTTGCCGCTGGGGCTGATGAAGCATAGGAAAGTGTAGGGAATTTCGGCAATGACTTTGAAGGCTGTATCTAACTGCTCCGGTGTCAGCTTATCAAAATCGAGATGCACAAAGCCGCTGTACATTTCCAGGAAAGGCATTTGCCTTTTCTCGGTGAAAACTGCGGATGGAGTGAACGCCAACAATTGCTTTTTCTTACTGGCGGCTTCCTCCGCTTTACCCTGTTCCAGCAATGCCCTGATTTCTTCAACCTCGGCTTGGTATTTGCCGTTGGCTATATCATTGCCAATAAGAAGCAATGATCTCTTTGCAACCGGAACGGTAAAGTTTCTGAATATGGTACTTGATGCCATTGTTCTGTTCTTTCAGTTAATAAAAAATTCTTACTTCTTGCGTTTGTTGCGGATAACATAGTCGCTTGCCATCTGATCAATTTCATCGGCTGCTGACTTGCGGTTTCGCTGTAACCAGTTATCCAATTCCTCCCGTTTGAAGTAGAGTTTCTTACCCTGAGGACAGAAATGGGGAATGTGCTTTGTACTGGTGAGTTTGTACAAATGCGATGGGCTTACGTCCAAATACTTGCAAGCCTCATTAAAGTTCAGTACTGTTTTTTGTAACAGGTTTTGCTCATCCAGCTTGTTAGCGATTTCGGTGAGCTTGTCTAAGATTAAATCTTCGTTTGCCATCTTTTTACATTTTAAAGTTTGATGGCACAAACCTCTCAAATGCTTGAGGGGCAAAGGTTAAGGGGTTAATCCCTTACTCAGATTACTGAATAATCTTAATGTTTTTTATTGCAGATGTTTGAAGATTTTGTCAATGGTTGCCTTTTCCTTCGGTTCAATTCTGTTCTTTGAACCACTGGCAGAAAGGTTGTTTGCAGTAATGAGGGTATCCTTCTTTGAATAGAAGATTTTTGACTTCTCAATGTTGGCCAGTGAAAGGCTATTGAAGTATGGTATGAACTTATCAATGCAGTAGCGGAAGTGTTTTGTTTCGCAGCCTAATTGAATTTTAACTGCACCCGGCAGGATGCTTTTTGCTGTGAAGGCTTTTATCAATTCATCAGCATTAGCAACATCCTCATTCAGGAACTCTATCTGATAGCACAACTGATTTACTACCGTTTTCAGTTTTTCAATATCATCTTTGAAACCGAAGCAAATTGTTTCCTGGCTTTCGGTGTATTCCTCGCTTTGCTTGCCGACCGGCACTACCTGCTCAATGTATTCTAATTCTTGGATGCTTGACAATGGCAGTTCCAAATCCAACACATAAAAGTCTTCCAAACTCGTGGTGTGCTGCAAGCTGTTTTCAAATGAATGTTGCACAGAGAAGTAAAGCTGTATCAAACTATGCTTTAAGCAATGCAGAGCATAGTGAACATGATTGCTTTGCTCGTTGGGTTCAGTTGTAAAATCCCTTTCAATTAACTCGGCTGCGGTTTGCTTTGCCAATACTTTGATACTGTTGAGCACCTTGTTAATCTGATACTGAATGTCAACCAACTCAGTAAGTGATGCGGCTTTCAATAGGATGGAATTATACACCCTGAGTGTTTCAGCTGTGATTACTAAAAAATAAAAGTTGGTGACGGGGTCTGTGTACTTGGGTAAAACTGTTTTATATGAAAGCGGTTGTATTGTGTCGTTTGTAATTGCACTATCGGCCAGCACTTTCTTTAACTGCGGATAGTCGGCCAGCAAGGCAGTCATTTGTGACTGCAAATCTGCAATAGTTTTCGGTGAAGCTGCTTTTGCAGCTTTCACCAATTCAGTGAACCGCCTTGTGTTGGTGGTATCCATTTTCCACGGTTTTAAAGCACCGTGCATTATGCTGTCTAATACTTTTATCTCCATCGCTATAAGTCTAATTTGATTTTATTCGCTGCCTCCTGTTTTTTATGGTCAATCACCTTAGCGTAAATTTCGGTTGTTTTCAGGTGCCTGTGTCCTAAGAGTTTTGAAACAGTGTAAATGTCTGTACCCAATGTAATTTGAAGGGTGGCGTAGGTATGCCTTGCACAGTGAAAGGTGATGTGTTTTGTGATACCTGCTTTCATTACCCATTCACGGAGTTTCAAGTTATGCCAGGCACTGTAATACAATCCTTCAAATACTTTATCCTCGGGCTTTCTTCTATTGCCTAACAACTGAAAAGCCTGTTCCGAAATGGGCAAGGTTTCTGCTCCCTTTGTTTTCTTCTGCCTGAAACGGATGTAATACCCTGACTGCTCGGAGTGCTGCACTTCTGACCAGACCAGCTTTTCAATATCTGACCAACGCAATCCCGTTAATGCAGAGAAGATGAAAGCATCTTTCAACACCGGCATTTCACATTCCACTTTAGCGGCTGCCTGTAGTTCTTCCAATGTGAGGAACTCCCTATCAGGATCATCAGCTTTGATGCCTTCCACTTGGTTTGCCGGGTTGGTTTGGATGATGCCTTCTTTTACGGCTTCTTTCAAAGCTGCTGTTACCTTGCTGAAATAGGATGATTGAGAGTTCTGCGAAAGGCGTTTATTGGTTTTGCTCTTAGCTTCATACTGGAGGTAGTTCTTGAAATCTTCCAGCCAGTTTTTATCAATGTCTTTGAATGATGCTCCGTTCTTGGCAAACTTCTTCAGGTGTTTCAATACGCTATCCCAATTGCCCCAATTACCCTGGCTGTTTCTCCTTTTTTCTGTAAGGCGTTCAAAGTAGGCAATGAAACTGCCTTTGGCTTTATCGGTATCACGAAAGCCGTATTCTTCATTCTTTATCTGTAACAAACGCTTCGACCTGATGGCTTCTGCCAATACCAGTGTTTTGCGGTTCTCTTCCTTCTGCTCCTTAGTGAGCTTGCCTTTCTCCGGCTCGGGTATCAGGTAGAGTTGCAGGTATTCGTAATCTCTTTTACCATGACTGTAGTAATCAAGATACAGGCTGATTTTATCGCCCTTTTTGCGTTGCCTAAGTGTTACTGTCATGCTTCAGTTAGTTTGAATAATTCATTGATAGCTGCCCGGGGAATGCGGGTACTTCTGCCCAGTTTACCTGCTTTGAGTTCGCCTTTCTCAATGAGCCTGTAAATGGTCCATCGGCTGGCGTTGATTAACTGGCAGGCTTCTTCAACGGTTAGAAATTCCTTTTGAGCAATGGCAGGGTTGTAAAGTGCTTTCTCGGTTTCTTCCTTGATGGCCACTTCAATTTTTTCGTTCCGCTTCCGCTGCTTGTATGCTCGTTTGGCACAGGTATCTGAGCAAAACTGTGTAACAGTAGTCTTTGCGGTAAATCTGTTACCGCAGTGCTGACAAGTTTTTTGAAGACGAATGTTACTGCTCATTTTGTTGCCTGTTGTTGCTCCATGTTGCAGCTTGTAGCTGTATGTAGCATGTTCTCTCCCGACTGTTGCCTGATTTGTGGGCAACAAATCTGGGCAACAATTAGGCAACAAATATAGGTAAAAAAGTAGAGTTGGGCAACAAAAAAGAGAAGGATAAATCAGCTAAAACCCAACAAAAACAATCATTTAAGAAAAAAGGGAAAGATAGTTACTTTCCGATACAAAACTTACTGAAAATATAGTCGAGCTTGTCTTCTGTGGTGATTTCGCCAGTGATCTCCCCTAAGTAATGCAGACAGCGGCGGATATCTAAGGCGATCAAATCGCCGGAAAGATGGGTGGCCAAACCATTTTTTATATCCATCAGCGACTGTTGCACTGCCTGAAGTGCCGCGAAATGGCGTGCGTTGGTAATGATGGTTCCTTCTGTTTGAAAACTGCCGCGAATCACACGGTTGAAGAGTTCTTCCCGCAGCACTTGTGCTCCATTATTTTTTGCAGATAAAAGCAGACTTTCGGGAGGTAGCAGGGCAGAAAGTTCGTTGAAGTGCTGAAGATTTTGTGCACCATCGAAGGCAGATAATGCAAGATCGGCTTTGTTGCCGGCGAAGATAAAGGGCTTCTGTGCTTCGTTCTTCATTTCAAGAGCGGCTTGCACTTCTTCTTGCTGTAGGGCAGCAAGATCGAACAGGTACACTACCACATCGGCTTCTGCCAATGCCTTCCGGCTGCGGGCAATGCCAATGTTTTCTATGGCATCGGTGCTGTGTTCACGAATACCTGCTGTGTCTATCAATCGAAAAAGCACACCGTTAATATTGAGTGCTTCTTCTATCGTATCGCGTGTGGTGCCGGCAATATCGCTCACAATGGCGCGCTCTTCATGGAGCAGTGCATTGAGTAGTGTGCTTTTGCCTGCATTTGGCTTGCCTATTATTGCCACCTTTATGCCTTGCTTTATGGCATTGCCCAGACTGAAGGAGTCGAGCAGTCGCTGTATCTTCTCACTCGCTTCTTGCAGGAGTGCCTGAAGCCTTGTCCGGTCTGCAAATTCCACATCTTCCTGGCTGAAGTCGAGCTCCAGCTCTATAAGCGCGCTAAACTGTATGAGTTGATCGCGGATGATTTTAAGATCGTTGCTGAAACCGCCGCGGAGCGCGTGCATGGCAGCGTGATGAGCAGCACCGCTGTGGCTGGAGATGAGGTCGGCAACAGCTTCTGCCTGTGTAAGATCGAGTTTGCCATTTAAAAATGCCCGCTGTGTAAATTCGCCGGGCTTTGCCATTTGTGCGCCATGATCGGTACACAACCGTATCACCTGCTCAAGAATATAGTTCGACCCATGACAACTGATCTCCACCACGTCTTCACCGGTATAGCTTTTCGGCGCGCGGTAAAGGCTTACCACTACTTCGTCCAGTATTTCGCCTGAGCTCTTTTTTATCCGACCGAAATGAAGGGTGTGACTGGGCTGTGCTGCGAGTTGCTTACCGGTAAAAATCTTATCTGCAATAGCGATAGCTTCCGTGCCGCTCAGCCGAATAATACCGATGGCACCCTCGCCCGGTGCTGTTGCCAATGCCACTATCGTTTCGTCAATTGAATACATTCCGTTGGTAAAAAAGTAAAGTCAAAATTATAAAGTCCGTTTCGCACATTTGCAATTATCATGAGAGCAGTTATTCAAAGGGTAGCGAATGCAAGTGTCAGCATACATGGCGAGCTGTTTTCCTCTATAGGCAAGGGTTTCATGGTATTGTTGGGCATAGAAGCAGAAGATAGCGAAGAAGATGCTGAATGGCTGAGCCGAAAAATTGCGCAGCTTCGTGTGTTTTCTGATGAGGAGGGATTGATGAATAAGGATCTTCAGGATGTGGCTGGTGAGGTGCTGGTGGTGAGTCAGTTTACCCTGCATGCTTCGTATAAAAAAGGCAATCGTCCATCTTTTATCAAAGCCGCGCGACCCGAACAGGCAATACCCTTGTACGAATATTTTGTCCGTCAATTGTCTACCTTGCTTGCTCGACCGGTTGCTACAGGAATCTTTGGTGCAGATATGCAGGTGGCACTTGTCAATGATGGTCCGGTGACGATAGTGATGGACACAAAAAACAGAGAGTAGTACATGATTTTTGATGATACCTATTTTATGAAAGAGGCATTGCGTCAGGCGCGCCTTGCTTTCGACAAAGATGAAGTGCCCGTGGGTGCGGTGATTGTATGGGATAACAAGATCATTGCAAGAGGTCATAATCAGGTGGAAATGCTCAATGACAGCACCGCACATGCAGAGATGATCGCCATGACCGCTGCCTTTAATCAGATAGGGAGTAAATACTTGCCGGAAGCTACCTTGTACGTAACATTGGAGCCCTGCCTGATGTGCTGTGGCGCGATGTATTGGAGCAAGCTGGGCAGAATAGTCTATGGTGCGCAGGATGAGAAGAATGGTTATCGAAAAACGACAGGCAGCAATAATCCTTTCCATCCGAAAACAGAGATCCTGCATGGAATTCTTTCGGAGGAATGTGCTCAGTTGATGAAAGACTTTTTTAAGCGCAAGCGATGAATCAATTACTGCATTGGCATAGCGTGGAAGGCATGGGTATGGATGATCTGCCCGAAGGAAAAGTGGTGGAGCTTACGCTCAACGGCAAAAAGCTATGCCTGCTCAGGAAACAGGATCAAATTTTTGCCTTTGCAGCTACGTGTCCGCACCAGAGCGCGCGGCTTTGCGAAGGCTGGATGGATGCGCGGGGGCATGTTGTTTGTCCTTTGCATCATTATCGTTTCGATCCTGCCAACGGGCGCAATACCAGTGGAGAAGGTTATAAATTGCGCACGTATCCGCTGGAGGTACGCGAAGGAATTTTTTACGTAGGTTTTTTAGACTAAGCAACATGCAACACCCACCATATTTAAAGAAAGGATCTGTTATTGGCATTACCTGTCCTGCAGGTTATGTATCTAACGATAGAGTTGCCGGCGCCATAGACGTCTTGCAGCTCTGGGGTTTTCGCGTGAAGGTGGGTGCCACCGTAGGCAGCGAGTACCATTATTTTTCGGGCACAGACGAAGAGCGACTCAACGATTTGCAAATGATGCTCGACGACCCGGGAATAGATGCGATACTTATGGGCAGAGGTGGCTATGGGATGTCGCGAATTATTGATCAGCTCAGCTTTGCAAAATTTGCCGCGCGTCCTAAGTGGATTTGCGGATTCAGCGACATTACTGTTTTGCACAATCATGTGCAGGCACTGCTGGGCACGCCCACGCTGCACAGTCCCATGTGTGGCGCATTCAAGCCGGAGACGGTCAACACAGAACACATCCGGCAATTTTATGCTGCACTTACCGGCGAGAATATTTTTTACCATCTTCCTCCATCGCCTTTCAACAGACTTGGTACCTGTGAGGGCATTGTCACCGGCGGTAATCTCGCCATATTGGCTCATCTCACTGGCTCTGCTTCCGAAGTGAATACGGAAGGTACGTTGCTGTTTATTGAAGATGTTGGCGAGCATTTGTATCAGATAGACCGGATGCTGCTGAACCTGAAGCGTGCCGGAAAATTGGAGCAGCTTAAAGGCTTGTTGGTAGGGAGCTTTACTGAAACCGAAGATACAGAACGCCCCTTCGGACAAACGCTGGAGCAAATTATTTTCGATAAAGTGCGGGAGTACGATTATCCGGTTTGCTTCCATCTTCCCTGCGGTCATCAGGACGAAAATTATACGCTCACGCTGGGTATGCAGCACCGGCTCATCGTCAACGAACAAGGAGGTTTGCTGGAGCTCAGGCATCCGATGGTTTAATGCGGAAATTCCTTTTTCCAGGCAGCTATGCCGCCGCGCAGGTTGTACAGATTGCTAAAGCCCTTTGCTTCCAGACGTTGAATGGCGATAGCACTACGAACGCCTTTTTCGCAATAAAAAACTACGGGAATTTCTTTGTCTATTTCATGGGTTTGCTGCATCAACTCGCCCAAAGGAATGTGCTTGCCGCCGATATTAAACGCTTTCCTTTCGAAGGGCTCGCGGACGTCTATCAGAATTAATTTTCTGTCGCCTTCTATCCATTTTTTCAACTGATTTGACGAGAGCTCTTTCAATTGCACGTTGACTTTTTTTAAAATGAAGTTTGGACCTTTTTAAATAATTTTATTGAAATGCCTTTTATGTCGCTTAACTATGTTTCAGATAACGCGGGCAATCCTATAGCCGTACAAATACCCATTGAAGATTGGGTACGCATCAAAGATAAATATCCCGATGTAGATGATTTCGGTAGCGATGTGCCAGAGTGGCAAAAAGAAATTGTTGGACAGCGTCTTAATTCAATTGAAGAAGATGCCTCGCACGTAAGGTCCATTGATGATCTTTTTGATGAGCCAGATAATTCGTGATGACAGTGGGCTATTCCCTCTATTCCCATGAAGAAGTGAGGCAAGATATTGCCAACGCCGAAGCTTATTACAATCAGCAGCAGATTCAACTTGGCAAACGCTTCCGTGATGATGTTCGAAATGCAATTTATCGCTTAAAGAATCATCCGCATGTCCACGCTATTCGCTATCAAAAAAATCCGCTTAGCCCATACAGATGTTTTCCCTTTTTCTATTCATTATTACATTGACGAAAAAAATACATCGGTGATCGTGTTGGCTGTTCTACACAATAGGGGAAACTACAAAACTGTCACCCAAAGGCATAAATGATCATTGTGCCGTTAGCGCTTGCCACAACATATCTTTCAGCTTGTCTATGTTGATATGGGCAACTGAGGAAATAAAAATATGCGGAACGTTTTTGGGCAAGGTCGCTTCCACTTCTGTTTTTAACTCTTCGTCCAGCATTTCACTTTTACTGATGGCGAGGATAATTTTCTTATCGAGCAGTTCCGGGTTATATTCTTCCAGTTCGTTGTAAAGAATCCTGAACTCCTTCGCGTGATCGTTGCTATCTGCCGGAATAACAAAGAGCAGTACAGAATTCCGTTCGATATGCCTTAGGAAACGATGCCCCAATCCTTTTCCTTCTGCCGCACCTTCTATAATGCCCGGAAGGTCTGCCATGCAGAAAGACCGGTTGTCGCGATAAGAAACAATGCCGAGTTGAGGATTGATGGTTGTAAACGCATAATCGGCAATCTTGGGTTTTGCCGCACTTACTACAGAGAGCAGGGTGGACTTTCCCGCATTCGGAAATCCAACAAGTCCTACATCAGCCAGTATTTTGAGCTCGAGGTATTTATAGCCTTCAATGCCGGGCTCACCGGGTTGTGCATGTTCCGGCGCCTGATTGGTTGGTGTAGCAAAATTGCTGTTGCCCAATCCACCTCGACCGCCGGGCAACCAGATCACTTCCTGTCCGTCTTCCAGAATTTCTGCTTCTATGGTGCCGGTCTCTTCATCTTTTGCAACTGTACCCAGTGGCACTTCAATGATCACATCTTTTCCATCGCGACCGGTACAGTTATTCTTGCTTCCGTTTTCGCCATTTTCGGCATGAACATTTTTGTAGTATCGAAGATGGAGCAAAGTCCAGAGCTGCGCATTGCCGCGGAGTATGATGTGTCCGCCTCTTCCGCCGTCGCCACCATCGGGTCCTGCTTTGGGGTTGAATTTGGTTCGTGCGAAATGAGAACTGCCCGCTCCGCCTTTTCCTGAGCGGCAAAATATCCTTATGTAGTCTACAAAATTTCCTTTCTCCACTATGCTGGCTGCAGATATTTTTCTATCTCTTTGGTTATGAGTCTGAAGGTTTCATCAATAGAGCTGTCGCCTTTCAGGCGCTCCAGTTTTCCGTGCGAATGGTAGTAACCGGCTACGGGCTCTGTCTTGGCAAAATATTCTTTGATGCGTTTTACAATTACTTCTTCGGTATCGTCCGTGCGGCCTGATGTTTCGCCTCTGCCAATCAGTCTGCGGGTAAGTTCCTCCTCCGGCACTTCAAGTGACAGCACAAGATGAATTTCCGTGTTTTTAAATTCCAGCAATTTGTCGAGTGCTTCAGCCTGTGCTTTGGTACGCGGAAAACCGTCGAAAATAAATCCGCGTGCATTGGGCGATTCGTCAATCTTACCACTGATCATTCCTATCACTACCTCGTCGGGCACCAAAAGACCCTGATCCATGTAGCGTCTGGCTTCTACGCCCAGCGGCGTCTGCCGGCTCACTTCATCGCGCAGCAAATCTCCGGTGGAAATATGCTGCAGTTGAAAAGTGGAAACAATGTTTGCTGACTGCGTACCCTTTCCACTACCCGGAGGACCAAACAAAATAAGATTGAACATAAAGCTGTAATAATGTTGACGGCACAAAAATAAGATTATGCAACAATTAGCCTAATAAAGCTGAAACGCGGAGGGTGCTGCCCGCTACAGCATTGATCGGATTGCTCAAAAAAATGATGGTTAGTGCGGCGCCCTTTGTAGCGCGCGGCTTGCCTCTTCTGCTGTAAGTGCCCTGCATGCGCCGGGCGCTAATCCCTCAAGGGTCAGTGCACCGATGCTGTATCTTACCAGCCGAAGGGTAGGATAGCCTACTGCTGCAGTCATTTTTCTCACTTGTCTGTTCTTTCCCTCCGTCATCGTGATGGTTATCCAGCAGTCGGGCACCGTTTTGCGAAACCGAACCGGTGGGTTTCTTTCAAAAAGAACAGGCGCTGTGCTGAATTTTTTTACCACGGCCGGAGCAGTACGATGTTTTATTCCCTGCACAGAAATGACGACACCCGTCTCCAACTGTTGCATAGCCTCTTCCGAAATATCGCCTTCCACTTGCACCCAATAGTTTCGTTGATGTTTATATCGTGGTTCGAGTAACTGATGCGTCAATCTTTTATCGTTGGTCAACAGTAAAAGACCTTCGCTATCATAATCCAATCTGCCTACGGGATAAACATCTTTAGGTAAGAAGCTCAGAAAATCTGCGAGTGTTTTCTTTTCATCCTGCGGTGAAAACTGAGTGAGTACCTGAAAGGGTTTGTTGAAAAGAAAGTAATGAAGCATCGTACAAGCATAAGCTGAAAACCGCTACGGGCAAGGGCTTCAGCGAGTGTAAATAAAAAGTCCGGCGAGTTGTGATCAGCCGGACTCTTATAAGGATGGGTTAGTAAGTACAATCCTGACACAATATTAAAAAGAATTTCAACGACTAAAAAAAAATCTTGCAAATATTTTTCTGATGTTGAAAACTTGTGAACAAGCATAATTGCCTTGCAATAAAATCAAGCGTGTAGGGTGGTGATTACAGACGTACATTTTTGCTGTGTTGTGTCCCATGCTGCAACTAAAAAATCGGGTATGAGGTGCGTGAAAAAATCCTTTGACAAATAGGCAAGAGCATTTTGTGCAAAGGCATGGTGAGGTGTCCGGGCATGAGCCGCAAACTTTGTTACGTCCGTGTTTCTGCTGTTGGAGAAAGTTACCAGTCCTTGTCCATTTTTATTTTCACTGCCTTGCCTTTTTCCTTTTTGTCGTGAAGCTTTTTTTCTTCCTGCGCTAAGGCATCAAGCAATTGATCAGCCTGCTCTTTGCTGAGCTTGCTGGGCTGTGGCTGTGGTCGCTGATCGTCCTGATTCTTCTGCTGGTTCTGATCTTGTTGCTCATCTTTCTGATCTTGTTGCTGGTCCTTTTTGTCCTGCTGCTTTTCCTTGTCCTGGTTTTGCTGATCTTTATTCTGCTGGTCTTTGTTTTGCTCTTTGTTGTCTTTCTGATTCTGGTCTTTATTCTGCTGATCCTTGTTTTTATCCTGATTGTTTTTGTCGCCGCCGCCCTGATTTTTTTTCATCATGGCCCTGGCATAAGAGAGGTTGTACTTCGCAGCTTCGTCATTAGGATTAAGGCGCAATGCCTCTTTGTACGCGTTTATTGCCTCTTCCCATTTTTGTTCGGCCATGTACGTGTTACCGATATTATAGCTGGCGTTTCCCTTCACCTGTTTGTCTGTAGTATTTTTTGCAGCAGCGTTCATCGCTTTCCTCGAAGCGTCGAAGTTTTTTTGCTGATAGAGCGCATTGCCGAGGTTAAAAATTCCGGGTGTAAAAACCGGGTTTTTAGTAAGCGCCTGCTGATAGGCTGCCGCGGCTTCCTTGTACTTTTTTTGTTGATACAAATCGTTGCCTTTGCGCACCTGGGTTCTCTGGGCCATCGCCGGCTGTGCCAGCACGCAAAGCAACAGAATGATGATACTACCTGCTCTGCTCATCATGACTTCTTTTTGGTTTTTAGTTTACTACCGGGCAGCATCCATTCTGCAACCAGCAGTGCCAGTGCTATACCCAGAAAATACTGGAAGTAACTGCTGTAACTGCTATATACTACAGCGCCCAGACTTTTCTGCTCCATGCCGTCTATTTCATTCACCAGCTTTCCGGCAACGGCATCGGCATTGCGTAGCAGGCTGTAGGTACCGTTTCCTGCGGCAGCTATTTCTTTAAGCTCCTGTTCATTAAGTCGGCTCACTACGGGATTGCCTTGTTCGTCCAGTTTCACGGCATTGGTTTCCGGGTCAAAAAGGGTAGTGCCTTCCGGAGAACCAATACCGATGGTATGGATGATGATGCCTGCTGATGCTGCTGCACGGGCTTCGCTTTCTGCTCGTTCGTCATGGTCTTCGCCATCGGAAATGATCAGCAGAGTTTTGTATTTTTTTTCGTTTTGAGAAAAGGATTGCTGCGCCAGTTCTATCGCTTCGCTGATGACGGTACCCTGCGTGGGAACAAGGTCGGGTTTTACGTTCTGAAGCATCATTTTCATGGCGCTGTAGTCTATCGTCAGCGGCACCTGAAGATAGGCGCGCCCGGCAAAGACCACAAGGCCTACACGATCGTTCTTCAACTTATCCATCATGCTCATCACTAACTGCCTTGCACGCGATAGTCTGTCCGGCTGTATATCTTTTGCCAGCATGCTCTTACTCACATCGAGCGCCACAATTACATCCACACCTTTGCGTTGTATCTCTTCCGGTCCGGAGGCTTTTTGAAGATTGGCCCAACCGATAACAAGCAGGGCAAAAGCAACAAGCACCATCATGAACCTGAGCATGGGCCGGCCAGGAATGAAACCCAGCAATTGCGCGGAGACCAGTCTTTGCTCGCCCAGTTTCCTGAGTTTGTTTTTTCTCCACACCAGCATGCCGGCAAAAAGAATGGCCAATACCGGCAATAAGGCAAGAAAGTATAAGTGATCAATATGCTGAAAGCGAAACATCGGCCTTTTTGTATGAACGCAAATTTAGCAGCTCACTGTTTTTACAAAAATGTAAACATGGCTATTTTTAAATTCTTTAACAGGCCTGCGACGTCCGTCAATTTCACCTGCCCAAATCTTAATTTCGCGGTATGCATAATTATTTGGCGGGGCTCAATGAACAACAAAGGGTTGCGGTAGAACATATAGACGGGCCTTTGATGATAGTGGCCGGTGCAGGCAGTGGAAAGACTAAGGTGCTGACCACGCGTATCGCGCATCTCATGCATCATGGCGTGGACGCTTTCAATATTCTGGCCCTCACCTTTACCAACAAGGCAGCAGCAGAAATGAAGGAGCGTGTAGAGCATATCCTCGGCAATACTGAGGCGCGCAATCTTTATATCGGCACCTTCCACTCCGTGTTTGCCAGGATACTGAGGGCAGAAGCGACAAAGCTGGGCTACCCTTCCAATTTTACAATCTATGATACTGATGATGCCAAAGGGGTTTTAAAGAGCATCATCAATGAAATGAATCTCGACGATAAGCATTATAAGCCTGCTTATGTGTACAACAGAATATCGGCAGCAAAAAACAGTTTGGTGGATCCTGCGACCTATAAACAGGATTACCACATACAGCAGGAAGACGCCCGGAGCAACCGTCCGCTAATGGGCGATATCTACGATGCCTATGCGAAACGCTGCTTTAAAAACGGGGCAATGGATTTCGATGATCTGTTGTTCAAGATGTATTTGTTGCTGACCCATTTTCCGGATGTGCTCGCCAAGTATCAGCATCGCTTCCATTATATTTTGATCGATGAGTATCAGGATACCAATCTTGCACAATACCAGATCATAAAAATGCTGGGCGCCGTGCATGAGAATCTCTGCGTGGTGGGCGATGATGCGCAAAGTATTTACTCTTTTCGCGGAGCTACGGTACAAAACATACTTCAGTTTCAGGATGACTATGAGGATGTGAAAGTGGTGAAGCTGGAGCAAAATTATCGCAGTACACAGGCGATATTAAATGTGGCTAATACTATTATCTCGAATAATAAAAACCAGATACCCAAAGAGCTTTGGACCAGCAACAGTGAAGGCGAGAAGATAAAGCTGGTGCGTACACTTACAGACAATGATGAAGGACGATTTGTGGCTGACGCGATCACGGAAATGAAATTGCGCAATCATTACCACAATAAAGACTTTGCTATCCTTTACCGAACCAACGCACAGTCGCGGTCTTTTGAAGAAAGTCTTCGCCGGATGAATATTCCCTACAGGCTTTTCGGAGGGGTGTCGTTCTATCAGCGAAAGGAAGTGAAAGACTACCTGGCCTATCTGCGGGTGGTCGTCAATACGCGCGACGAAGAAAATCTTAAGCGTGTCATCAACTATCCCGCCAGAAGTATCGGCAAAACAAGCGTGGATAAGATCCTCATTGCGGCAAACCAGCGCGACATTACATTTTGGGAGGTGATACAAACACCCGAAATGGCCGGGCTGAAAGGCGCTTCGGCCCATGCGGTTGAAAACTTTGTGACGATGATCCGGGGTTTTCAGACCATGCTGGAGACACACAATGCCTACGATGTAGCATTTGCTGTGGGCAAGCGCACGGGTCTTGTGGCCGAACTCTACAATGACAAATCGGTGGAAGGACTGGCCCGCTACGAGAACGTTCAGGAACTACTGAACTCTATAAAGGAGTTTACAGAAACGCCCGATGAGCAAGGCGAACTTCTCGACAAAAGCCTTGGCAGCTATCTGCAACAAATCACCCTGCTCACCGATGCTGATCAGGACAAGGACGAGAATGCCGATGCAGTAAAGCTGATGACCATACACGCTGCAAAAGGACTGGAGTTTCCCTGTGTGTTTAATGTGGGCCTCGAGGAAAATCTATTTCCAAGTTCTATGAGTTTGTATGATCGCGCAGATCTGGAGGAAGAGAGAAGACTTTTCTATGTGGCGGTTACCCGGGCAAAAGAAAGACTATGGGTGACCTATGCTACTAGCCGTTACCGGTTTGGCAGCCTTGTGCAAAATGACCCGAGCAGGTTTATTGATGAAATTCCGGAGCAGTTTCTCGATCGCACATTTACTGGTATGAACAATCGTGCTGCAGGTTCGGTCAACGCATTTGGAAACATGCTCAATCAGTCGTTCGACAAAGTGCCTTCGCTGAAAAAGCTTGCCGATAAACTGCAGCAGCAAAAAGCAGAAACGGCCGCGCCCCACAAACCATCATCCGACTTCAGGCCCGATGATCCGGCGTTGCTTGAGACGGGCATGGAGATCGAACATCAGAAATTCGGCTTCGGTAAAATTCTGAATGTAGAAGGCGGAATGCACAACCGTATTGCCACCATAGATTTCGGCGCCGGGCATGGTCAGAAAAAGATCATGCTTAACTATGCCCGACTTCGGATTGTGAAGCCCGGGCAGTAGTCAGCTCGATCATCCCTGGTAACGCAGCAGGCGGCCTTCTCAATGGCACTTGAAATACTCAAACGGCTCTTTACAGTCGAGGCATCGGTATAATGCTTTACAGGCGGTGGCACCAAACCGGCTGATGGTTTCCGTATTTTGGGAGCCGCAGCGTGGACAGGCTACTTGCCTTTCTGCTGCAGCAATATCGCCGCAGGAAGAATGCGCAGGCGGAGCAATACCATACCTGCGCATTTTTTCTTTGGCTCCGTCACTCATCCAGTCGGTACTCCAGGCGGGGTCGTAAATCATCTTTACACTCACCGGTGCAATACCATGAGTTTCCAACGTTGCCTTTATATCGGCTTCGATGATGCCCATAGCCGGACAACCGGTGTAAGTAGGTGTGAGTATTACTTCCACACCCTGATCACTTACTACTACATCGCGGAGCATCCCTATTTCCTGAATGGTCACGACCGGAATTTCAGGATCGGCAATGGCAGAAAGCAAATCCAGAATCTGCTCTCTGTCGTATGCTGTGGTTGTTACCATTGTGCATCAGGATAAGCGCGTTGCAGGTATTGCATTTCGCTGAGCAAATGTCCCAGGTGTTCTGTATGTATGCCGTTGCGGCTTCCCGTCTGCATAAACTCGTCCTGCGGCTTTTGCAAGGTAGCCACCTGCAGCACATCATTAATGTATCCGGTCCATCGCTCCTGCATCCTGCTGATATCTACCGCAATGCCATCGGAAAGCAGTTGGCGATCCACTTCATCCATTTCAAACAATTCGCCGGTAAACATCCAGAGATCATTCACTGCTTTCTGCACACGCTCATGGCTTTCATCTGTGCCATTGCCCAGGCGGATGACCCAGTTGGCGGCATGTTCCAGATGGTAACGCACTTCTTTTAGCGTCTTGGCTGCAATGGCGGCAAGCGTAGTGTCGCGGCTGTTTTGCAATTCTGTAAACAAATCTTTTTCGAAAGCCGAAATGAACAATTGCCGCACCATCGTTACGCCGAAATCTCCATTGGGCTGCTCCATCAACAGATTGTTGTAATACTGCCGTTCAC
>OFTY01000446.1_pt1 | contig 29836 bp, 30 predicted proteins | sample 1775061 | NCBI WGS metagenome assembly OFTY01 (sample SAMN08195773, study PRJEB24354) | sludge metagenome | isolation source: sludge from phenol fed wastewater aerobic bioreactor B | place: India: Nagpur | collected 2016-09-16 | reverse complement strand
GTTACTCCACAGTTTGTCTTTCAGTTCCGGTTGCTGACGCATCAGCTGCACCCGCTTGAGGTGGCCGATCACGATAGGCAGGGGAATTGATTTTGCGAAGATCTGGGAACGCATGTTATAGCGCAGATAGTTGATGATAGCCTTGTCGCCGCTCATGAATGCGCCAATGGAGGCTCCGGATTTTGCGAAGGTATTGAACAGGAGATCGATCTTATTCTGTACTCCCTGCTCTTCCCCGGTACCGGCGCCGGTTTTGCCCATTGTGCCGAACCCGTGCGCATCATCCACCATCAGGCGGAATTCATATCTGTCTTTCAATGCGGCGATCTCTTTCAGTTTTCCCTGATCACCGGCCATACCGAACACGCCTTCTGTCACCACGAGAATCCCTCCCCCAGTGGTCTTACACATTTCCACTGCGCGCTTCAACTGTTTTTCACAATCTTCGATGTCGTTATGCTTGAACACGTAACGATGTCCCTGATGCAAACGCAGGCCGTCGATAATGGAAGCATGGCATTCCGCATCGTATACGATCACATCGCGACGATTACAGATGGCGTCGATAGCGCTCATAATGCCCTGATAGCCATAGTTGAGCAGGGTAGTGTCTTCCTTGCCCATATAATCGCTCAGCTCTTTTTCCAGCTGCTCATGATAATTGGTGTTGCCGCTCATCATGCGCGCTCCCATCGGAGCCGCCAGTCCAAAATCCGCCGCAGCCTTCGCATCCGTTGCACGAACTTCCGGGAGGTTAGCCAGGCCCAGATAGTTGTTCAGGCTCCAAACGATCTTTTCCTTGCCCCGGAACTTCATGCGGGGACCTATCTCACCTTCCAGCTTGGGGAAAGCGAAATAACCGTGGGCTCTGTCGGAGTGCTCTCCGATAGGACCCATATGCTTCAGCAGTTTCTCGAATATATCCATGTGAGTTAAGATGTAATTAAAATTCGCACACAAAGGTATTAAAATATTATTTTTTGTAAACTTAGGTTACTTTTATGCCGCAAATTTTTCCACGTTACGAACGGAGACAAAATAAGGAACAAATCAATGATGTATATGAGTCGTATTAAATCTTTGACCGTCATGCTCCTTTTGGCGGCGCCGGTGGTATTTGGACAAAAGGCCACCCATCCCGTTACCGGTTTTCCTCCCAACTATGGAAAGAAAGCCCAAAAGGCGATAGATCGTCCCAAACTTGTGGTTGGAATGGTGGTGGACCAGATGAGATGGGATTTTCTCTACCGTTATTATGACCGATATACCAACGATGGGTTTAAACGCCTCATAAATGAGGGTTTTTCCTGCGAAAATACGCTGATCCCCTATACGCCTACTATTACCGCCTGCGGCCATACCTGTGCCTATACGGGCTCCGTACCGGCCATTCACGGCATTATCGGAAATGCCTGGTATAACAGGGCCTCCGGCCACAGTGTGTATTGCACGGATGATTCTACGGCTACGGCAGTGGGCGGCAGCGACGGGGCCGGACGGATGAGTCCCCGTAACATGCTCACCACCACTATCACCGACGAACTGCGCCTGGCTACCAACTTCCGGAGCAAGGTAGTGGGCATTGCCATCAAAGACCGCGGCGCGATCCTCCCGGCAGGCCATAGTGCCAATGCCGCTTACTGGTACGATGGCGCCACCGGTAACTTCATGACCAGTTCTTTTTACATGAACAGCCTTCCGGCATGGGTGAACACTTTTAACAGCCAGAAGCTGCCGGCAAAGTACCTCTCCCAGCCCTGGACCACCTTGTATCCCATCAACACCTACATCCAGAGCACGGCCGATGAAAAGCCCTACGAAGGCCGCTTCAAAGGACAGAATAACACTTCTTTTCCGCACAACCTGGCCGGAACCATGGGGAACAGCTTCGGCATCCTTTCTTCCACGCCTTTCGGGAACACCTTCACCCTCGAATTCGCCAAAAAAGCGCTCGAAGGCCATGAACTCGGAAAGGGACCTGAAACGGATTTCCTCGCAGTGAGCCTTTCCTCCACCGACTATGTTGGGCATCAGCACGGTCCTAATTCTGTGGAGATCGAAGATACCTACCTGCGTCTGGACAAGGATCTGGCTGCTTTTTTCAAATACCTGGACGAGAAAGTGGGAAAAGGCCAGTGGCTCTTTTTCATCACGGCAGACCATGGTGTGGCGCATGTGCCCGGCTTTCTCGAAGAGAACCGGATACCCAACGGCACCTGGGATGACGCCGCAATGGTGAAAACACTGAACGAAAAGATCGAAAAGGAATTCGGCATCAAAAAAGCTATCCAGGCTTCCTACAATTACCAGTTCACACTGGATAACGAAGGACTGGAGAAAGCCGGCAAATTGAAGGAAGTGAAAGACTGGATTATTGCCCAGTCCCTCAAATGGCCCGGTATTGCCAATGCGTTTGATCTGCACAACATTGCGATAACGGCATTGCCGGAGCCGCAAAAATCCATGATGACGAACGGATATAACGTACAGCGCAGCGGCGATATCATGCTGGTATTGCAACCCGGCTGGCTGGACGGCGGTAAAACCGGCACCACGCACGGTCTCTGGAACCCCTATGACGCGCACATCCCGCTGGTGTGGATGGGATGGGGTATTCGCCATGGTAAAACCAACCGTACTACTGCCATGACTGATATTGCACCCACCATTGCCGCCATGTTGCGCATCCAGATGCCAAATGGAACGGTAGGGAAGGTGATCGAAGAAGTGACGAAATAAGCGGATTATAATGACTGAAAGCCTCTGTGGGGATAGAAACCCACAGAGGCTTTTAATTTACAATTCATTATACATCATCAATAATCGTTAAAATTAATTGGCTTACATTTGGAATATGTCCGGAATAACATACCTGGTCTCGGACCGTATCGCCACCATCACGCTGAACCGCCCGGAGAAGCGCAATGCCCTCAACGGGGAGATCGTCCGTGAATTGCGGCACGCTTTTATCCAGGCAGAGGCGGATAGCCGGGTGAAAGTGATCATCCTTGCGGCCAATGGAAAGGCATTTTGTGCGGGTGCCGATCTGGAATACCTGCAGCAGCTGCAACGCAATAATTTCGAAGAGAACCTCGCAGATACCCGGGAGCTGATGGTGCTGCTCCAGGAAATTTATTCTTTGGAGAAGGTGGTGATAGCCCGGATAGAAGGAGATGCGATTGCAGGTGGATGCGGATTGGCTTCTGTGGCGGACCTGAGCTACGCCGTGCCCTCTGCACGGTTCGGATATACCGAAGTCAGGATCGGTTTTGTTCCCGCCCTGGTCAGTGTTTTCCTGGTCAGGAAGATCGGGGAGGGGCGTGCCAGAGAGCTTTTGCTGACCGGACAACTGATTTCCGCCGAAAAGGCCGTACAACAGGGACTGATCAACGGGGTGATCCCGGAAGACCGGATACGGGAAGAAGTGACGGCGCTGGCTGTCAGCCTTTGCAACGAAACATCCGCTAACTCCCTGAAAGTCACCAAAGAACTGGTGCGGGAAGCTTTGGAGCGCCCGTTGCCGGAGGCATTGGAAGCAGCTGCGAGAGCCAATGCGGAAACCCGCCAGCACCCGGACTGCCACAAGGGGATTGCTGCTTTTTTAAATAAGCAAAAGCCAGACTGGTAGAGGATTTAACAGCTTTGGCACAGAATTTTCAGTCATACCTATGTTAACAAAACCATTATGCGAAAATTGTTACGGATAAGCGGATGGATGATAGCCTGTCTGGCAGGAATAACCACACCGTTGCTGGCTCAGAAGACCATATCGGATGTCAGGATTACTTATAAGGTAGAACTTCCGCCCGAGCAGCTCCAGATGGAGGCGATGTTCGCCGGCAGCAACATGACCCAGTACATCCGCGGCAACCTCAGCCGGATAGACATGAACTTCAACGTCGTGAATTACATCTACCTGATCAACGCAAAGGACGAGACGGTTGTGACGCTGATGGACAATCATGGGGATAAGTACCTGATCCGCTCAGACAAAAAGGTATATGAGCAGGATATGAAGCGCTACCAAAGTACCCAGTTCACGGACCAGAACGAGACCCGTGAGATAGCCGGGTATAAATGCCGCAAGGCCATTGGTAAGATGGAAGATGGCAGCACCTTTGATGTGTATTACACGACGGACATTGTGCCGGAGAACAAATATTACAATCGCCGGTTCATGAACCTCAAAGGGATTCCGTTGGAATTTGAGATCGTGATCAAGGCCGGGGCCAAGATGAGAGCAGTAGCCACGAAAGTAGACCTGAGTCCCGTGCCGGCCTCTGTATTTGATGTGCCGAAGGGGTACAAGGAGATCACGCAGGAAGAGTTGAAGAAGATCAGGGGGTAGATACAAATGATGTCGGATAAAAACAAGAAAGGCCGTTCATATGAGCGGCCTTTTCTTATAAAATCTCTTTTCAAAAATGAAGTTTAATCCCTCCTGAACGGCAGTTTGAACTGCAGCTGATGATATCGCATCGTGGGGAGAGGTGGTTCCTGAACCTGTACTACGTAAGGCACGATATAAGTAACATTACCCTTCTTGAAAGTCATCACTGACTTTACACTCAGCGTATTGTTGGAACTCAGGTTGAAATCGGTTTTCAGGATGCCGCTGGCCTTGAAGCCTGCATCCAGGCTAAGGGTCGTTTTGGGCATGGCGGTGAGGTTGTAATGTGTTTCCGTCTTTTTCACCACAACCTTGTCGTTGTTGTTGTCCAAATTACCGCCCAGATCATTGGCCTGTATCTTTGGTGCAAGCATGAACAAAGCACTCACCATCAGGCAAGACAATGAAAATGTTTGAATTATGTGCTGAATCTTTTTCATTGTAAATGCAAATATACGAAAAATTCATCTATCATAACGGAATCTTAAAGCAATTTACCAAGTTATCTTAATAAAATGTTAAAAAATACACAAGCGGCAAAAAACGGGTTGTTTGGTGACAGCAGCAAAATCCCATATATTTACATCAATGAATCACGATTTCCCATCATTTAACGAGTTTAACGAGGATTTTGAAGATTTGAGGGACTTGCTTCAGCAATTTGAGAATCTAAAGGAAGGCCGCTCCCACGCCTTTCTGGACGAGGATTCCTTTGAACAGATCATTGACTACTACGACGAGCACGATGAATTGAACAATGCGCTTCAGGCCGTAGAGATCGCCATCGAGCAGTTCCCATTCTCCTCCGCACTGCTCCTCAAGAAATCAGCCCTTCTTATTGAAACCAAGAAATACCGTGAAGCCCTGCAGCTGCTCGAAAAGGCCGCATTGCTGGACAGTAACGATATCAACCTGTATATACTCAAAACAGACGTTTACCTGGCCATGAACCAGCATGAAAAGGCCGCCGCCCTCCTGGAAGAGCAGATCCGCATCTTCGACGGGGACGATCGTACGGACCTGTTGCTGGAACTGGCGGATGTGTATGACGACTGGGAAGAGTTTGAGAAAGTGTTCGATTGCCTTAAAATGTTGCTGGAATACGATCCCAACAACGAGGAGGCTTTGCACAAGATCTGCTTCTGGACTGAATTCACGGGCCGGAATGAAGAAAGTATCCGCCTGCATACGAACATCATCAACGAACATCCTTACAACCAGCTGGCCTGGTTCAACCTCGGTACGGCCTACCAGGGCCTGAAGCTCTATGAAAAAGCCATAGACGCCTATCAGTACGCCGTAGTGATCGATGAGCGGTTTGACTATGCCTACCGCAACATGGGTGATGCGTATATTCATCTCCGTAAGTACAACGAAGCCATTGAAGTGCTGCAGAAGCATTTGGAGGTGGCCAAGCCGGAAGATGTGATCTATGAAGCCATCGGGCATTGCTATGAGAAGATGCGGAAGTTCACGCAGGCCCGGTATTACTATCGTAAGGCCTCCCACCTCAGTCCGAATGACGACAAGCTGTATCTCAAGATCGCGAAGGCGTACATGACGGAAGAGAACTGGGAAAATGCCATTAAATCCCTCCAGTCCGCTTTGCGCATCAACAAGCACAGCGCGGAATACAATATTACACTGGGCCAGTGCTATCTCCAGATAGGCAGCGATAAAGAGGCGCTGGTGCATTTCCTCAATGCCGTGCGCATCCGCCCGAACAGCGCCCAGGCCTGGAAAGAGTTTATCCGTGGCCTTTATGCCGCCGGTCATGTGGAAGAAGCGCTTAGCCAGCTGGATGCCGTAGAGGCCAAGATCGGCCGCAAGCCGGTATTCCAGTATTACCGCGCCGCCATGCTGATCGCTATCGGGAAAACCAAGGAAGGGCTGCTGCAGCTGGAAACTGCCCTTCAGTTACATCCAAGGCAGGTGAAGAAAATAGTGGAGCTGGATCCTTCCATCCTCCGGCATACCAGCGTGGTTGACCTTATCGGCCGGTACCGCCGTAAACGGTAGTCATTTTTTGCTTCTTCTATCGTTATTACTTCTTATTTTTGCGGGGTTTTTTAACAGCGCCAATTTAATTACAGGTAGGCATAGCTTTGTATGGAGGTTGGTGGAAATGACCATTCAGAAGAATTAAAATCGTGAAAAATGAATTTTAATCTGACGCAAATCCCTGAAAGAACAGGCAAGCCGCGCAACCATGGACTCACCATGGTGATGGACAAAGGCTTGAGCGTAGAAGAAGCGAAGAACTTTTTATCCGCGGCATCACCACATGTAGACATCGTTAAGCTGGGGTTTGGCACCTCTTTCGTTACGCCTAATCTGCGCCAAAAAATCGAGCTGTACCAGTCTGCCAACATCCCCGTTTATTTCGGTGGTACTTTGTTTGAAGCTTTCCTGATCCGGAACCAGTTTGATGAGTATGTAAAAGTGATCAAGGATTACGGCATTACGTACATGGAAGTTTCGGACGGTTCCATTACCATTCCGCATGCAGAGAAATGCGGCTACATCGAGAAACTGACTAAGCATGGTCTCGTATTGAGCGAAGTGGGCTCCAAAGACGCCGAGCACATTATTCCGCCTTACAAATGGATCGAGCTGATGCGTGCCGAGCTTGCTGCCGGCGCCAGTTACGTGATCGCGGAAGCGCGCGAGGGCGGTAACGTGGGCATCTATCGCGGCACCGGCGAGGTGCGGGAAGGTCTGGTACAGGAGATACTCACACAGATACCCGCAGAGAAGATCATCTGGGAAGCGCCGCAAAAAGACCAGCAGTTGTATTTCCTGGAGCTGGTGGGCTGCAATGCCAACCTCGGCAACCTGGCGCCCCACGAGGTGATTCCCCTGGAAGCCATGCGTGTAGGGCTTCGCGGAGATACCTTTCATCTGTTCCTGGATAAAGAATAGTCAATCTGATCACAGGTGATCCGCGCAGGATCACCTGTGATCCGTAATAACATCTCATGCGTTTATTCGGCCTTATCGGTTTCCCGCTTTCCCATTCCTTTTCCAAAGGGTTTTTCGCTGAAAAGTTCCAACGAGAGAACATTTCCGGTTGTGTCTATGAAAACTTCCCGATCCCGGATATTGCACTTTTCCCCGCATTATGGAAAGAGAACCCGCTGTTGGAAGGCCTCAACGTGACCATTCCTTACAAGCAGGCCGTAATCCCATTCCTGCATGAACTTAGCGAAGCCGCGAAAGCCATTGGGGCAGTGAATTGTGTGCGGAAGCAAGGGGACAGGCTCACCGGCCATAACACGGATGTGATCGGATTTCAGCGCTCGCTGTAGCCGCTGCTGCAACCACACCATAACCGTGCGTTGATCCTCGGTGCAGGTGGCGCCGCCAAGGCTGTGAAGTTCAGCCTGCAACAGCTGGGTATTCCCTTCACGGAAGTGAGCCGCAAGCATCTTGAAGGTACGATCCCTTATGAAAAGATTGATGAGTCCGTGATCCGCTCGCACCCGCTGATCATCAATACCACGCCGGTAGGCATGTATCCGAATGTGGAAGAAGCCCCGCCTGTCCCTTACCAGTTTATCAACACATCACATCTGCTCTACGATCTTATTTACAATCCTGCCGAAACACGATTTATGCAGAACGGCGCCACGCAGGGCGCTACGGTAAAGAACGGACATGAAATGCTCATTCTCCAGGCGGAAGCTTCCTGGGAGATATGGAACGCCGGCTGAGCCGGTCAGTTGTTCGGCCGGATGAGATAGTACATACAGGTGGTGAAGAAATTCCGCACGAAGGGAATGCCTTTCAGCCAGCTAAATTGCTCTCTGGGCTTGAGTTTGAACTTGTACTTGTATATCGGGTTGATGAGGTAATATTTTCTTTGCGTGATATGGTAACCGGTTTGCCCTGCGATCTTCTCGAACCTTTCAATGGAAATACCTGTATCCACGAGCTCCATCAATTCTTTAATGGTACCGTCGTGCTCCCCGAAAGCCTTGAGCAGTCCCCGATATAGCGGTCGGGGTAACAAGTGGATATAAGGCATGAAGCTGAGCACCCTGCTCTGGCATATCTGTTGATGCCCGCCGTGCGGCATATACCAGGGCGGAAAACCGAAGTATACCTGTCCCCGTACCGTCAGCAGGTTCTTCAGGTAGGCGATCAGTTTATCCTGATCCGGAATATGCTCGATAGCATCTTTCAGAATGATCAGATCGAATGCATGCTGGAACTCCCCGAAAAAATCCACATCGTAGATATTCTTTGCGATCAGCTGCAATTGCCCGTTCTCCACATAATTCCCCAGGAACCCTTTTGCCAGCTCGATGCGCTCGGGGAAGAGATCGACTCCCACGCAGCGGCAGCCTGCTTCCAGGAAAGGAGTGAGCACACCGCCTTCGCCGCAGCCGATCTCCATCACGCGCAGGCCTTCCAGGGCAGGGAATTCCTGCCGTATGAACGGCAATACGTAGTTCTTTGAATTGTCCACCTGCTGCTGGTAGCGAAGGGTGGCGTCGGTATGTTGTGGTAATGACATGCGCTCCTAAAATTCCGTGAAAATAGAAATTTTTTCCATTGTGCGCATACGAGGGCTAATCCTTAAATTTGGAATGGTTTTAGCAAAAGTGAAGTATGTTGAGAACATTTCTCCTGATATTATTTGCGCTTCCCGCGCTGGCGCAGCAAAAGGAAGTTTCCCGCATCGATGCGGTGTATGATTCCAATTCCGTGGCGGAGTTATATAGCGTAACGCCTATAGGATTCATGATCACGTATGCGGACGGAAGTGTACGGAAGACGACCGGTTTGCTCAAGGGAGATTATCACTGGAGCAGGGTGAGGGTGGAAACACCGGATGGTGAATGTAATAACGGTGTACTGCGTTTTAACAGGAACCGCATCCGCCCGGACAACTATCGCATGCGCCTGCTGGTAACACTGGAAGATGATCCCCGTAAGCAGCATGAGGTATTCCTGCAGCTGCCCTACCTGACCGCTATCCGCTTCCATCATTATACAGACAGTCTCAAACGTGGTATCCGCTTTTATCTTAACGTAGAAGGCATTTACAACAGCGGCCGGATCTATCCGCTGGATACGGCGAGAGTAAAGCTGTATACGGATAAAGGATCGATCCTCGGGCAGGATCTGCTCATTCCGCTTGACGACCATGTTACGCAGCAGATCAACGTGAAGGCAGTTTACAGGGGGAATGCCGGTATCAACGCAGAATCCGAGATACCGGTAAAGCAGGCGTCTGACGATGAATCGTTGATCATCAGGAATGAGAAAGACCTTTTCAGGAAAAACACGAAAAAGAAGAAAAGCCATGGAGAGAATTGACAAAGCTTCCCGGATCATCAGGGCATCGCCGCAGGTGATCTACCGCGCATTGCTCGATCCTGCAGCGATGATCGTGTGGCGGCCGCCGGAGGGTATGCATGGCGTGATGTACGAGTTTGATCCGAGGGTTGAGGGGATCTTTCGGATGGCGCTTGTTTACAATAATACCGATCATGCATTGCAGGGCAAAACATCCGGAGACACAGATGTGGCGACAGTGCGGTTTGTAGAACTGATGGAAGATGAAAGAGTGGTGGAGGCTGCTGAATTTGAATCGGATGATCCTGCTTTTGCGGGCACCATGATCATTACCACCACTCTTGTTCCTGTATCCGGCGGCACCGAAGTTACCATTGCCTGTTCGAACGTTCCATCCGGTATACGGCCGGAGGACCACTATCAGGGCATCTCTTCTACTTTAAAGAATCTCGCGGCGTTTACCGAAAAATGAACAGTCATTTAAAATTTGCAATTTAATAACCATTCGATTATCTTTGCACCGGCAAGTCTTATACGACCAGCTCCTGCTGAACTCCCCCAGGACAGGAATGTAGCAAGGGTAGGCGGTTGTAGCGGTGCGATATAAGTAACTTGCCATTTTTTATTTTATACATGGCAGAAAGTTCTCTCCACTTTTCCCGAAATTCGTCTGATCCTCACATCAAAAATATTCGACAATGAAATTCTTTATTGATACGGCAAATCTGGCACAGATCCAGGAAGCGCACGACCTGGGTATCCTGGACGGCGTTACCACCAATCCTTCCCTTATGGCCAAAGAAGGCATCAAAGGCGAAGCGGCTATCATGAAGCATTATGAAACGATCTGTGAAATGGTATCCGGCGACGTAAGTGCGGAAGTGTTATCTACAGACTTCAAAGGCATTGTGGAAGAAGGAAAGAAGCTGGCCGCCATTCATCCGAACATCGTGGTGAAAGTGCCGATGATCAAGGATGGCGTGAAAGCTATCAACTGGTTCAGTGAGAACGGCATTCGTACCAACTGTACGCTGGTGTTTTCAGCAGGACAGGCCATTCTGGCCGCTAAAGCCGGAGCTGCTTATGTATCCCCTTTCATCGGCCGTATTGACGACAGTAACTGGGACGGTATAGAACTCATCGCACAGATCGCGCAGATCTACAGCATACAGGGTTTCAAAACGGAAGTACTGGCTGCTTCCATCCGCAGTGCTCTTCATATCGTGAAATGCGCGGAAAGCGGAGCGGATGTATGTACCTGTCCGCTGGATTCCATCCTTGGTCTGCTGAAACATCCTTTGACGGACATCGGCCTGGCCAAGTTCCTGGAAGACGCGAAGAAAATGTAAGCAACTAAGAAATTGATATCTCATAAAAGGGAGAAGTATCCGACGGCGGTATTTCTCCCTTTTTATTTTTTACTTTTAATTTTAAATTTCTACATTTACTACCTCGTAAAGCTAGGTACCACGTTAAACAATACAAATGAAAGCACAATTCATCATGGCCCTGGATCAGGGAACCACCAGCTCCCGCGCTATTATCTTCAATCATGAGGGGAACATCGTAGCTGTTTCACAAAAAGAATTCAGGCAGATTTACCCGCAACCGGGATGGGTGGAACATGATCCGCACGAGATATGGACCACGCAGGCCGGCGTTGCGGCGGAAGTGATTGTGAAGGCGGGGACTACGGGCGATCAGATCGCAGCGATGGGCATTACCAATCAGCGGGAAACCACCGTCGTTTGGGATCGTAAGACGGGTAAGCCTTTGTATAATGCCATTGTGTGGCAGGACCGGCGTACCGCGGCCTACTGCGATGAATTGCGCAGTAAAGGTCTCGCGGAAGATATCCGTTCCAAAACAGGATTGATCGTGGATGCCTATTTCTCCGGCACCAAAGTAAAATGGATACTGGATAATGTAGCCGGTGCCCGTGAAAAGGCCAGGGCAGGGGAATTGGCGTTTGGTACTGTGGACACCTGGCTGATCTGGAATTTTACCAAGGGGAAACTGCACGTGACGGATGTGAGCAATGCTTCCCGTACCATGCTGTACACTATTCACACACAGCAATGGGATGAAAGTCTGCTCAAACTGATGGATATTCCTGCATCCATGCTGCCTGAAGTGCGTGCTTCCAGTGAAATATACGGTCATACCGAAGCCACCCTCACTCCTTACAACATTCCTATTGCAGGTATTGCCGGGGATCAGCAGGCGGCTTTGTTCGGGCAGATGTGCATTGAGCCCGGCATGGTAAAGAACACCTATGGCACTGGCTGTTTCATGATGCTTAATACCGGAGAGAAAGCGATTCAATCTGCCAACAACCTGCTCACTACAATCGCCTGGCGGATCGGCAACACTACACATTATGCGCTGGAAGGCAGTATCTTTATTGGCGGGGCGGTTGTACAATGGCTGCGGGACGGATTGGGGATCATCCGCCATTCCGCAGATGTGGAGGCACTGGCCGCTTCCGTGAAAGATACGGATGGCGTGTATATGGTGCCGGCGTTTGCAGGGCTTGGTGCGCCGCACTGGAACCAGTATGCCCGCGGGACGCTCGTAGGGATGACCCGTGGCACGAGGGATGCACATATCGCCCGTGCTGCGCTGGACAGTATCGCTTATCAGACGATGGATGTGCTCAAGGCCATGGAATCGGACGCTGGTATGAAGATCCGGGAATTGCGGGTAGATGGAGGCGCTACCGCCAACAACCTGCTTATGCAGTTCCAGGCGGATATCCTTGACACAACGGTTGTAAGGCCGAAAGTAACAGAAACCACCGCACTTGGCGCCGCTTACCTGGCGGGACTGGCCACTGGTTTCTGGGACAGTATTGACAGCATCCGTCAGCAGTGGCAGGAAGATGCGCGTTTTGCGCCGGCGATGGATACCAGCATCCGTACCAAACTCACAAAAGACTGGGAACGCGCCATCCGTGCGGCTAAAGCCTGGGCTGAGCAATAATTTCACTTCAAAAACCTCGACCAACAATGTCTATTTTTCTCGCAGAATTCATCGGCACAGCGCTGCTCATCATTCTCGGCGACGGCGTAGTAGCCAACTGTGTACTTAACAGGAACAAGGGGCAGAACGGCGGATGGATCGTGATCACCCTCGGCTGGGCCATGGCTGTATTCGTGGGTGTTTTTACCGTAGGTAAATTCAGCGGAGCCCATCTGAATCCCGCCGTAACGCTGGCTATGGCCGTTGCAAAGAATATCACCTGGGACCTGGTGCCGGTTTATATGGCTGCGCAGCTGCTGGGTGCTTTTGCAGGCGCCTGCATCGTATGGATCACGTATAAACAACATTTTGACGCTACGGACGATGCGAACAGCAAGCTGGCTGTTTTTTGCACGGCGCCCGCCATCCGCAGTACCATTCCCAATCTGATCACCGAGATCGTGGGAACTTTCGTGCTTATTTTCGGCGTGTTTTATATCGCCAAACCGCAGGTGGGGCTGGGAGCTGTGGATGCCTTGCCCGTGGCGCTGCTGGTACTGGCTATCGGACTTTCTCTCGGCGGGCCTACCGGGTACGCCATCAACCCCGCGAGAGACCTCGGCCCAAGAATCGCTCACTTCTTCCTGCCTGTTAAAAACAAAAGGGACAGTGACTGGAGCTATGCCTGGATCCCCGTTATTGGCCCGGTGATCGGATCTTTACTGGCTACTGCGGCGTATCTGGCTTTGCAGTGATGCTTCAGGCATAATCTTCAAAAGGGGGCTGTCCAAAAATCAGGGACAGCCCCCTTTTTGTTGCAAAACATGATATCTATCATCTCCTAATCTTTCATTTTTTCCTGAAAGTATTGTACTTTTGATAATAATTATTAAAAGTCATGATACAACCGAATATTCCGGATACAGACCGGCCCAGGGTAGTGATCGTTGGTGGGGGATTTGGAGGCATCAATCTCGCCAAGGCTTTAAGGAACGCACCGGTACAGGTAGTGTTGCTGGACAGAAACAATTACCATCTCTTCCAGCCATTGCTCTACCAGGTGGCCACAGCGGGCCTGGAGCCGGACAGCATAGCTTTCCCGCTTCGGGGAATCTTTAAACACCAGAAGAACCTGCATTTCCGCATGGCGGAGGTGAGGGGCGTGCGCAGGGATGAGAACGTGCTGGAAACCAATATCGGGGACATCCGGTACAACTATCTCGTGATCGCTACCGGCAGCAATACCAATTTCTTCGGGAACAAGATCATCGAGGAGCATGCCATCGGTATGAAATCCCTCATAGAAGCGGTGCAGATCAGGAATTATGTGCTGAAACAGTTTGAAGAATGTTTGCTGTTGAAAGATGAATCGGAGATACGGCCCAAGCTGAATTTCGTGATGGTAGGCGGTGGCCCCACAGGCGTGGAGCTGGCCGGCGCTTTCGCGGAACTGCGGCGGTACATCCTGCCTAAGGATTACCCGGAACTGCCGCTGCATCTGATGAATATCTACCTGATCGAAGCGAGTCCCCGTGTATTGGCAGCGATGTCTGAAACCTCCAGCCGGAAAACCGCGGAGGGACTGGAGCACATCGGTGTGAAGGTAATGACGGGCACGGCCGTGAAAGATTATGACGGGCTCAACCTCCTGCTGAGCAACGGAGAAACCATCCAAACGCAATCCCTTTTATGGTCCGCGGGCGTGAAAGGATTTCCGATCAGCGGTCTGCCGGAAGGAGTTGTTTTACCAAACGGCCGTATCACGGTAAATGATCACAACCTGGTGGAAGGTACCACTAACATCTATGCCATCGGCGATATCGGGCAGATGCTCAACGATCCCCGTTTCCCTAAAGGATATCCGATGGTGGCGCAGGTGGCGATGCAACAGGGGAAACAATTGGGGCACAATATCAAAGCGGGCCTGCAGGGCGGCGCTTTCAAACCCTTCAAATACAAAGACCTCGGCAGCATGGCCACTATCGGCCGGAACAGGGCGGTGGCGGAATTCAGCGGTATGCGCCTGAGCGGCTATCTGGCCTGGATCGCCTGGATGATCGTGCATTTGCTGAACCTGATGGGCTTCCGGAACAAGCTGGTGGTATTCATCAACTGGTTTTACCGATATTTCACATACGACCGCGGAACCCGTATCATCATCAAACGAGGTGCTGCCAATATTGTGAAGCTGCGGCAAAGTGTTTATCAGAGCGACCCGTCAATAGGCCTCTGATCATCTGCGGTTGAGGAGGGAATTCAGCTGCAGCTGGCCCACCAGTTCATCGAAGCGGGTACCGAGCGCGCGGAAGTAGACCAGGATGGTGTAGGTATTCTCTGTTTCCCAGTAATCGCCTTCCGTAAACTCTGTGCTGAACTTGTTGGTTGTACGGTCGATAAGACCGTAAACGTAATTGTAATAGCCCTGTTTCAGGAAGAGCGCTCCTTCATAAGCCTGGCGGGGACCGTTATAAGTGAGTTTGTTTTCAGTATTACATTCATAGCCCGTGAGCTCACCGAAGATGTACAGATCGTATCCGGCATAGGGTTCCTTGGCCGGGAAAACGAAGTTCACGCGCGCATAATCCCCTTCAAAGTTCGGATCGTAATTATCCAGTGTAGCGGGAAAGAACCGCCCGTTGATATCCTTGATGTACTGATACACGGTGTTATCCCTGGGGAAATCCGGCATCGCATATACGATAGTGCCGTTCCGCTGGTAGTCCGACTTCTGCACCCGTTCCGTTTGCAGGCGAAAACTGCGCAAGTCTATCCAGCGCCATTCTTTCATGGCAGGGAAGATGCAATCCTGCTCCGCATTGTATTCTATCACATCGCCTTTGATGAATTGCGGTTTGATGCCGGTAATAGCATTATCCCAGCGGTAATTCTGCTGGATCACGATTTTCAGCTGATCGAAAGGATTCTGGATGTTCAAGCCCTTCGTATTCACGGAAACATTGATCTTCTGGGAGTTTTTGAAGAACCGGGGATTGACGGGCTGGGAGATGAACCCGCCGATACCGGCCGTGTTGCTGTTCACGAGCACGCGCCGGGTGAAGGCAAGTTTGGACGTATCACTATCCAGGTAAACTTTCAACAGATAATTCCCCCCTTTAACAGGCGTGCAGTTCCTGTTAGGTATTTCCGCCCGGTAATGTACATATTTTTGCAGAGCTATGCTGGAATAACGATAATCCGTGATCTGGTTCTCGGTGAATCCCCGGAGATATTCGATAGGGTTGATCTGCGCGGGGGTCCAGTCTGCATTGCACAGGATCAGCGTGAAGTAATAGTTCTTCACCTGATATTGCAGGTCGTCAAAATTCAGTTCCAGTTTGTCACCGGAATTGAGGGTGATGACAGGAGCTGACAGTGGGTCCCCTATGCGGTTGAGCTTAACCGTTCTGATATTCGGATGATAGATATGATCCGGCGTGATCCTGTTTTCCTGCGCTTGCTGGGACAAAGATGCCAATATGGCCGTCACGGTGAAGCATACATGTGCAAATCTCATAGCTGTAATTTACAATGAATTTCTAAATTGTATAAATTAGCGCCATGCGCGTATCCATGTTCATTGCCAGGAGGATTGCTTTTAACCGGTATTCTTCCTTTTCCAAATTCATCATCAATATAGCGGTGATCGCCACGGCATTCAGCGTGGCAGTGATGATTCTGGCTACTGCGTTGATCAACGGGTTCCAGCAGGTGATCTCGGAAAAGATATTCAGTTTCTGGGGGCATTTACACGTTACACAGTACCAGGTCAATGCAGGTCCGTTGACCGAACAGATCCCCTTTACCGCCAACCCCAAACTGGAAGCCAGGCTTCGCACATTACCCGGTGTAACGGCCGTTCACGACTTCGCCACCAAATCCGTGATCGTGAAAAAAGACCGGGAAACGGAAGGCATGATCTTCAAGGGGATCGACCGGGGGAATCCATTACCCTTTATACAGGAAGGCCGAAACGTACAGTTCAAGGATAGCGGGTATGTGCCGGAGATACTCGTTTCCGCCAATACCGCCGCACTCTTACGGTTACGGCTAAACGATGCGGTGATCGTGTATTTTGTACGGGGAGACGGGCTGCCGCCCCGTGCCCGTAAGCTGACCATCTGCGGTATTTACAAGACAGGTATTGAGGAATATGATAAAACATACCTGATCGGGGATATCAACCTTGTTCGCCGGTTGAACGACTGGAAGCAGGATGAGATCGGGGGATATGAGATCTATCTGAAAGATTACCGGACGGGCGACAGCCTGCAGACGAAGATAGGAGAGATGATCCCCGATGAACTGAACGTGCGCAATATGAAAGAAGTGTACCCCAATATTTTCGACTGGCTGGGATTGCAGAACAAGAACGAAAGCATTATCCTGATCATCATGACTATTGTGGCTATTATCAACATGATCACGGCTATCCTGATCCTCATCCTGGAGCGCACGAATATGGTCGGGATACTGAAGGCCCTGGGCATGCCGAATACCAGCATACAGGGCGTTTTTGTGTATCAGGCGGGGTATATCGTACTGCTGGGCATCGTTATCGGGAATGTATTGGGGATAGGACTGGCGTTGATCCAGCAATACACGGGTTTTTTCAAGCTGCCGGAAGAATCTTACTATATGACCGTTGCTCCTATTGCCATACAGTGGTGGAAAGTGATGCTGATCAACGTTGTTACGCTGGTGATCTGTGTGGTGATCCTGCTGATCCCCTCTTTATTGATCCGGAGCATTACGCCGGTGAAAGCTATCCAGTTCAAATAAGCAGCCTGCCGCAGATAATACCGGTGGCTATGGCCGCGTTAAGGGATTCTGCCTGCCCGATGCGGGGAATGGTAATATGATGGCTGCTCAGTTTGAGCACTTCTTCACTCAATCCGCGGGATTCATTTCCGATGAGGATGATCCCTTCCCGGATAGTTTTGATCTTGATAATATTATCACCGTGCAGTGTGGCGGCGTAGGCGGGAATATGCCTGTTCCGTTCCAGCAATTCCGGGATGGTATGCACGATCACGGGCACGCGCATAAAGCTGCCCATGGTGGCCTGGATGGTTTTAGCGTTGTAAGCATCCGCACAATCCGGCGAACAAATGATCTGGCGCACGCCAAACCAGTCGGCTATACGAATAATGGTACCGAGATTGCCGGGGTCCTGGATGGGTTCCAGGGCCAGGGCCACGGCTCCGTCCAGTACAGGCGCTTCCGGAGCGGGGATCTGCACGAGCGCCAGGGCCTGGTTGGGGGTGGAAAGGGAAGAAAGTTGTTTCAGTTCCACGGGCGCTACTTCCAGCACATCCACACCAGTGGCTTTTTCGGCAAGCATGCGATGATCGAGCAGCCACTCACGGGTGGCATACACGGCTTTCACGTACCGGGTAGCCTGTAACAGCTCCTGCACGATCTTGTCACCCTCGGCTACGAACTGGCCAAATTTTTGACGGTATTTTTTGTGCTGTAATGATTGAATATATTTAATTTGCGCCTTTGATAACATAGGGTCAAACCTACGTGAATTCCGGCATTCAGCCAAGCAGCCCCGAAGTTTCGGGAAGTGTAGATACCCGTTAATTCAATTCGTCTGTGAAGAAAAATACATACCCATCCTGCATAAATATGCTGCTGACAGCCGTGTTGGTGGTGGTATGCCTCTTGCTGAACGCCTGTTCCAATACCCGTTACCTGCAAAAGGATGAAACGCTCTTCACTTCGGCGAACCTGGAGATCAAGGGAACGCTGACCTCGAATGAAAAAACGGATATTAAGAATGATCTGAGTTCCAAATCGCTCATGCTCCAGCAGCCGAACAAGAAATTCCTCGGCACGCGGATCAAAGTCTGGCTCTACAATCAAAAGTCCTATGAAAAAAAGCGCAACTGGTTCTGGAAACTTGTGCTGGCCCAGCGGAACCTGGATGCGCCGGTGATCTATGATTCACTCAGGACTAAGGAGTCCGTTTCCCGCATGGTATCCTTCCTCAACAACCAGGGCTACTTTTACGCTACAGTGGATTACAATGAAAATATACGGCACCGGAAAGCCAGCGTTACCTACAAAGTGAATACCGGCAAGAATTTCGTGATCAAGAAGATCAATTACGATATACCGGATACGGCTATCGCCAAGATCGTAAAGGATGCGGCGAAATTCTCGCTGGTGAAGGTGAACGATGCTTATAAGGCTGGCAATCTCAATGCGGAAAGAGAGCGTCTCTTACGCATCATTCGGGATGCGGGGTATTACAAGTTCAGCAGGGATCTCATCGACTTTACGATCGACACCCTCAACAAATCGCTCTTCATCGATCCGCTGAATCCCTTTGAGAGTATGCCTACGGTATTGAGCGCCGGTCAGCGGCCTACGATGGACGTGGAACTTTCCATCCGCCCGCCGGAGGATTCTGCCAACGATCAGGCCAAAATATTTTACCTGAACAAGATTTACGTCTATCCGGATTTCCCCGTACAGGGCAATGTGAACGATACTACTTTCAATACCACACAGACGCGGGTTTTCACGATGAAGTATCATGAGAACATCATTCGTCCGAGAGTGCTGGCCCGGGCTATCCAGTTGCGTAGCAACGAGAAATACTCCATCCAGAATTATAACAATACCGTGAACCGCCTGTACGACCTCAATCTCTGGCAGTTCATCACCATCAACTATAAAGAAGCGAAAGATACTGTGCAGAAGCTGGACGCCTATATCCAGTTACTGCCCAAAAAGAAACAGGAACTGAGTGCCAACGTGGATGTGACCACGAGTAGCGATTACTTCGGCGGTAGCGCCGTTACGCTGGGATGGCGGCATTTCAACCTGAACCGTGCCGCTACAGAGCTGCACATCACGGCTAAAGCAGGATTGGAGATCATCCGTACCCCGGCCGGTAATTTCGATCTGCAGGCGCAGGAATACGGTATTAATGCCGATCTGACCTATCCCCGTTTCATCACCCCTTTCCGGCTACGCCAGAATAACCGCTCTACAGCTAAAACCCGTATCTCCGCAGGGTTCAATAACCTTCGCAGGATCGACAAGTTCAATATCCGTAACGTAACCGGGGCTTTCGGTTACGAATGGAACGAGTCCATCTACAAACGCTGGAACCTCAAGCCCTTTACCCTCAACTATGTAGTAGTGGTGTTGAATGATGCTTTCAAGAGCACCGTGGTGGACCCGAACCCTTATCTCAAAAGAAGCTTTGAACCGGCTTTTGTGGGTGGGGAAGCAGTGGCGTATACTTTCAGTAACAGCGATATCTTCCATCAGCGCCAGAACTCTTATTTCCGCATGGGATTTGAAGAATCCGGTCTATGGCTGAAAGGCATTAATGGTCTGATCAACGGCGTTACGGGAGGTAAGGAAAATCTCGAGAGTCTGTCAAAAGTGAAGATATCACAGTTCTTCCGGCTGGAATCCGACTACCGCCATTACTGGAATTATCCGAAAACGTCCGTGGCTACCCGTGCTTATGCAGGTGTGGGCATTCCATATGGGCAAAGCGACGTGTTGCCCTATATCCGCCAGTTCACAGCCGGCGGGCCGAACAGTATCCGTGGCTGGAGGTTGCGTACGCTGGGCCCGGGTTCTTACCAGGATACCACCGCCACTGCCAAGATATTCCCCGACCAGACCGGCGACCTCAAGCTGGAAGGCAATGTGGAATACCGTTTCAACCTCATCCGGTTGTTTGGCGGTACGATGTATCTGAAAGGCGCTACCTTTCTGGACTTCGGTAATATCTGGATGCTGAAGAAAGATACTTCCCGTCCCGGTGCGGAATTCCAGTTTTCCAATCTCTACCGTGATCTCGCGATCGGTACGGGCGCAGGTTTGCGAGTGGACTTCAGCTATTTTGTGATCCGTTTCGACTGGGGTATTCCATTGAAAAAACCTTATCCCACCAAAAACAGGAGTGGCTGGTATATCGGGGAGTGGACGCTGGGAGACAGCCGCTGGCGGCGCGATAACGTTGTCTGGAACATCGCGATCGGTTATCCGTTCTGATGCGCTGCTTTATACTGTGTAATAAAATCCTGCACATCCATCGCATCCTCCAGTTTGAACGCACCAATGCGGGTGCGGCAAAGACTGCTCAGGTAAGCACCACAACCCACGGCCGCGCCGAAGTCGTTGGCCAGCGAACGGATATAAGTGCCCGTACTGCATTGTACTTTGAAATGCACCACCGGCAACGCCACTTCTGTGATCTCGAAAGCATAAATCACGATATTCCGCGGTTCCACTTTTACTTCCACACCTTTACGGGCCAGATGATAGATCGGTTTGCCGTTCTGTTTGATGGCGGAATGAATAGGCGGTAATTGCTGCAGTTCGCCGGTGAACCGGCCGGCGATTTCCTGGAGCGCAGCTTTATCCAGCTCCGGCACGGGTTTGTGATCCTGCGGTTCGGATTCGAGATCGTAGGTAGGAGTAGTGGCGCCGAGGGTGAAGGAACCGGTATATTCCTTTTCCTGCGCCTGATATTCATTGATCTTTTTGGTCATTTTACCGGTGCAGCAGATGAGGAGGCCGGTGGCCAGGGGGTCCAGCGTACCGGCATGGCCGATCTTGGCCCTGGTGGTGTTCCTGATCTTGCGCACAACGTCAAAGGAAGTCCAGTTCAACGGCTTGTTGATCAACAGCACAGCGCCTTCCTGGTAATTTTGTAATACGGACATCTTGCAAAGGTAATTCAATTTTGAAAAGCTGATGGGTAATCAGCCGCAGAAGTGAGTGACACAACAGCGGCCGGGCGATTTGCCGCGGCCCGTTCCACAATCATTTTTTTCGTTTAGCCATGATCGTTATCATCAGTCCCATGATGGCGATGATGGCGAAAGACACCCGTAAGCCCGATGCCTGCGCAATGAAACCGATCAGCGGCGGACCGCTCAGGAAGCCGAGGAATCCCACGGTGCTCACGGCCGCCAGCGCCACACCGGGAGACATGGTAGTGCTTCTTCCGGCTTCGCTGTACACCAGGGGAATGACCGTGGCTATGCCCAGCCCTACGAGGAAAAACCCTGCTGCCGCCCAGGAAGCCACCGGCAGCAGTACAGCGAGCAGGAGTCCGGATGCGGCCAGTACACCGCTGCCGGCCAGCATCCCGCGAATGCCGTAACGCCGCGTGAGCCAGTCGCCGTTAAGACGCCCGAAAGTAGTGGCCAGCGTAAAGGCGGTATATCCCAGCGTTACCTGTCCCGCCGGCGCCTGCACCACTTTTGCGAAGTACACCCCGCTCCAGTCGTACATCGTGCCTTCGCAGATCATACAGCAGAAGGCGATGATACCAAGACTGATCAACGCTTTATCCGGTTTCACGAAAAAAGGCTGCCGTTCCGATTTCACGCCTTCCTGTCGCAACGTGCGCCGGAAGCTGAGGAAAATGATCACATAGGAGATCATCATCACGTACAGGAAATGTTCTTCCGGCGGTATTTGCAGGTTCACCATCAGTGTACCGATGCCTGCTCCTGTAAGTCCCGCCAGGCTCCAGATGGCGTGGAAAGACGACATGATCGTTCTTCCGAAAAGCATTTCCACGTTCACGGCCTGCGTATTCACAGAAATGTTTCCCAGGTTGCCGATGATGCCGAAGCAAAACAGCGTGGCGCCCAGAATCCAGGGAGTTGCGGCGGTGCCGACCAGCACGAGGCAGACCGGATAGAGGATGGCGGCGGTGATCAGTACCGGTCTGCTGCCGATGCGCGTGATCAGCCACCCGGAAAGCGGAAGGGATGTGAGTGCGCCGATGGGAATGCAGAGCAAAAGGCTGCCCAATGCGGCTTCATTCAGTTGCAGTTTTGCCTGTATGGCCGGAATACGTGAAGCCCAGCTGGCGAAGCAAAGGCCGTTCAGGAAAAAGAAGGAGGCTACGGCCACGCGGGCCTGCCATTTATCGGGAATCGTTCGCATGTATTTATCGGAAAGCCAGCAGCGTTTGATCGTATTCGTGTATCAGGCGGGCAACGATCTCTTCCACGCTGAGGATATCATCCACCAGTTCCACACTTTGCCCCGCACTCCAGAGATGATTGTAGTTATTAGGTTTGATCGCTCTTTCCAGCTGCTTCATGCCTTTTATTTGTACAAGCATCTTGAAATACTTGCGGGTGCGTGGATTGCGGGAAAGCCATTTCTCGAAGCGGTTCTGTTTGTAGCCCAGCTTTTTTGCGGCGGGAGTATTGATAATGTTGCAGGGAGTGCCGGAGAGGCGTTCCGTGAGCACAATATCTTCCATCCCGTATTCGAGGATCGCTTGTTTGTATTCTTCGCTGACGGTGGCTTCCAGGCAGGCGATGAAGCGGGTGCCCACAGATACTGCGTCCGCACCCAGCACCATGGCGCTGGCCATTTGCTGCCCTGTTGCGATGCCGCCCGCCGCCACTACCGGGATGTGGGGGAATGCTTTTTTCAGAGCCGGTACCAGCACGTGCATGGGGTAGGGGCCGGCATGGCCGCCCGCTCCCGCGCATACGGCAATAAAGCCGTCCGCCCCGTTCCTGGCGGCTTTTTCCGCATGTTCCAGATTGGTTACATCGCAAAGAACTTTGGCGCCATAGCTATGCGCGGCATCGATCACTTCCCGCGGATTCCCGAGGGAGGTGATGAAGAAAGGTACTTTGGCGTGTACGCAGGTATCCAGGTGTTTTTTATAGAGCGGATTTGTTTTTTGCACGATCAGGTTCACGCCGTAGGTACCAGTGGATTGCTCCGTTCTGGCTTCGTTGAGCCTTTCCAGGAGGGCGCCCAGCTCGCCTTCCCTGCGGAAATTGAGGGAAGGGAAGGTACCGGCGATTCCGCTGCGGATGGCAGCTTTCATCATCGGCTCATTGCTCACGAGGAACATGGGCGCCATGATCACCGGGTGCTGCATGCCAAGGGTTTGGGAGATAGATGGGTTCAAGATGCCGAAATTTTTGTGCCCAGTTGTCTTGCCACGTATTTCCCCAGAATGTCGAATTCCAGGTTCACCGTGTCTCCGGGTTGCAGGTATTGGATATTGGTATGTTGATAAGTGTAGGGGATGATAGCCACGGTAAAGGCGTCATCGGTGATATTGAACACGGTGAGGCTGATACCGTTCATGCTGATAGAGCCTTTCTCCACGATCAGTGGGGCGAATTGCGGCCGGAAGCGGATGCGGTACAACCAGCTGCCGCCTTCTTCCGTAATGGATTCACAGATGCCGGTTCCATCCACGTGGCCCTGCACCAGGTGCCCGTCCACACGGCTGTTGAGCAGCATGGACCTTTCCAGGTTCAGGGACTGCCCGGGCTGAATGGTGCCGAGATTTGATTTCTCGAGCGTTTCCGCGATCGCTATGGCTTTGTAACTTTGGCCCTCTACAGCAGTAACGGTAAGGCAAACGCCGTTATGGGAAACGCTCTGGTCTATTTTCAGTTCCGGCGCTATAGCTGCCTGTACGGTGATTTCCATATTCCCGCCTTCCTGCACGGTGGAGGTGACCGTGCCCATTGTTTCTATGATTCCGGTGAACATAATTCGTCTGGCTTTTGGCCTCCAAAGTTAGTCAATGTTTAAGACCGTGAATAAGTTTTGGAAATAGAAATATTTGGTTTATCTTTGCCGTCCGTAAAAATAAAGGAGAAATATGTTAATTATCGATTCCAAAGATTGCGAAAACATCGACAAAGCGCTCAAAAAATATAAAAAGAAATTCGAGAAAGCGAAGATCCTGTTGCAACTGAGAGCGCGTCAGTCATTTACGAAGCCGTCTATCCGTCGTCGTACGCAAGTACTGAAAGCTGTTTACAAACAGCAGATGGCATCCGGTAAGTTCGAAGCGTAATTTCGATCTGAATTAAATCCTCATACATAAAATTGATGATTGTAAGGTTTTTGATAACTTTACAGTCATCAATTTTTTTGTGTTGGGTATGAAAGAAGCACCGCTGTTTGTTTTGCCTCCTTTGGCGGAGGAGTTCCTGGCTTACCTGGCCGGGGAGAAGCGCAAATCCCCGCTTACTGTCACTTCTTACCGGGTGGACCTGACCCAGTTTTTCCGGTACCTCGAGGATGTTTACGATGGAATGCCTCTGCAACAGGTGAACGCCCTGATCATTCAGTCGTGGCTCGTCACCGGTTTGTCCGGAAGGCTGCAGTCCGGAAATGGCAAAAAGGAGAAAGTTTCGCCCGCTACGGTGCGGCACAAGATTTCCTGTCTGAAATCATTTTTCAAATATGCCGTAAGGAAAAGAGCGGTGGAACAAAGCCCTATGTCAAAGGTCGTAAGTCCCAAAATGCGTCCGCGTTTGCCGGTATTTGTGGAAGAGGAAGGGATGCAACTGCTGGAGCAGAATGCAGTAGCGGGGCAGCCCGTTTTCGGGGATGATTTTGCCGGTGCTACGGAAGCGTTGGTGATCGGGTTGCTGTACCAGACGGGTATCCGCCGGATCGAGCTGCGGGATTTGACGATGCGCCGGGTGGATGTCAGTAATGCGCAGATCAAAGTGATGGGGAAGGGAGGGAAAGAGCGTATCATTCCCCTGAGTGCGCATCTGCTGGAGGAGATTAAGGTTTATAACGAGCGTAAGCGGCAGGAGTTCGGAGATCCCGTGTTGCTGGACGGGGATGCGCCGTTGCTGTTGACTGCCAAAGGGGAGAGATTTTCGGAGCAGAGCTTGTACAGAATTGTGCGGAAGTCACTGGCCCGGGTCACCACGATACAAAAAAAGAGTCCGCACGTATTGCGGCATACTTTCGCCACGCACCTCGTGAACAATGGGGCTGATCTGAATGCGGTGAAGGATTTACTGGGTCATGCCAGTCTTGCTTCCACCCAGGTATACACGCACAACACCATCGAAAGTCTGAAAAAGGCGTACAAGCAGGCGCATCCCAAGGCCTGAGTTCTTATCAATTTTTATATTGACAAACCGGCCGGCTGATGAAAAACAGCGGATCGGGTGAGGTATGTCAGGAATTGCGCGCGGGATAAGGGCTAACATTGCTAAAGTTGATTTTAACAAAATTTTTAGGCAGGAAAATGGAATAAGATAGAAAGTTCAGTAAATTAGTAATACGGTTCTTTACATAAAAAAATAGCCTATGAAAAGATGATTACACCTTTGAAATTAGATTGTTAAATGTTAAATTTTAGTGCTATGAATGTTCAAATCCAAACTGTGCGTTTTGATGCTGACGCCAAACTCATTGATCATGTCAACAGAAGAATTCAGAAGCTCTCCACGTTTTATGACCGTATTGTGAATGTAGAAGTGTTCCTGAAGCTGGATCAGTTAGCCCATCAGGTAAAGGATAAGATCGCTGAAATTAAAGTACATGTACCCCGTCACGATTTCTTTGTAAAGCATGAGTCCAAGTCCTTCGAAGAGTCCTTCGATCTTGCATTTGATTCGCTTGTAACCCAGATCAAGCGCCAGAAGGAGAAGAATTTATATTAATTTTTCAAAAATATTTTGGAATTAATTTTCTCTTTACTACCTTTGCCATCCCGATTCAAAAAGGGATCGGCGAGGGTAGTAAAGTTCTTTACTGTAGGGCATTTAAGCCGAATGGATCAGGTGATCGATTTCACCCGGAAGCGGAAAAAAATATTTGTTTCTTCGAAACTAAACCACTTATTTTGCGCTTCATTTTTTCACGGTGTGTGAATCTTTTTCTTGACATAATTGCCAGCATAGCTCAGTTGGCCAGAGCTACTGATTTGTAATCAGTGGGTCGGGGGTTCGAATCCCTCTGCTGGCTCGAGAGAGCTTCGGGATGATCCGGGCGATGTTTTTAGTAGGGGCAGATTCCAGAGCGGCCAAATGGGGCGGACTGTAAATCCGCTGTCTTTCGACTTCACAGGTTCGAATCCTGTTCTGCCCACGGAATTAAATGGTTGCGAATTGTCCGTTACCAATTGCGATTCAACGGAAATGTTCAGTCAGATCGTAATTTGTAATTGACAATTCGTAATTGAACATGCGGGAGTAGCTCAGTTGGTAGAGCGACAGCCTTCCAAGCTGTAGGTCGCGGGTTCGAACCTCGTCTCCCGCTCAGTGTACCACTGCTGTTGTAGCTCAGGGGTAGAGCACTTCCTTGGTAAGGAAGAGGTCGTGAGTTCAATTCTCATCAACAGCTCAAGGAGTTTCAACAGCTCTGATTTTTAATCGTTTCGGATGCAAGGTACCGGATGTCCTGCGGGAAAGTCGGGGGCCCGGTATCCGAAATTTGAAGTTTAACTAAGCTAATAAGCTCGATGGATGAGCGTTCCGTACAAGCGGGAAGGACGGGTTCAATCCCTGTAATTAGCTCAAGTTTGTTGTGATTTGCTTTTTTAAACAGAACCATACAAAGTAAACTTTACAAACATTTTTAAAAAAAAATACAATGGCAAAAGAAACCTTTAAGCGGGATAAACCCCACGTTAACATTGGTACCATCGGTCACGTGGACCACGGTAAAACTACCTTGACTGCTGCCATTACTACAATTCTGGCAAACAAGGGCTTGGCTGAGAAGAGAGGATATGATGAAATCGACGCGGCTCCTGAAGAAAAAGAAAGAGGTATTACCATCAATACAGCGCACGTTGAGTATCAGACAGCAAACCGTCACTACGCTCACGTTGACTGCCCCGGCCACGCTGACTATGTGAAGAACATGATCACTGGTGCTGCTCAGATGGACGGTGCTATCCTGGTGGTTGCCGCTACTGATGGTCCGATGCCGCAAACGAAAGAGCACATCCTCCTGGCTCGTCAGGTAGGTGTACCCCGTATCGTTGTTTTCATGAACAAAGTTGACCTGGTAGATGATCCGGAACTGCTGGAACTGGTAGAGATCGAGATCCGCGACCTGCTGTCTTCTTATGGTTTTGACGGCGATAATGTACCCATCATCAAGGGTTCTGCAACCGGCGCACTGGCTGGCGACGCAAAATGGGTTTCTGCAATCGACGAACTGATGGATGCTGTTGATACTTACATTCCGATGCCTCCCCGTCCGGTTGATCAACCGTTCCTGATGTCAGTAGAAGACGTGTTCTCTATCACCGGTCGTGGTACAGTTGCTACCGGTCGTATCGAGCGCGGTCGTATCAAAGTGGGTGAAAACGTTGAGATCGTAGGTCTGATCCCCGAGTCTCTGAAATCCACCTGTACTGGTGTGGAAATGTTCAAAAAACTGCTGGACGAAGGTGAAGCAGGTGATAACGCAGGTCTGCTGCTCCGTGGTATTGAAAAGACCCAGATCCGTCGTGGTATGGTAATCTGCCAGCCCGGTTCTATCACTCCGCACACTGAATTCAAATGCGAAGTATACGTACTGAGCAAAGAAGAAGGTGGTCGTCACACACCGTTCTTCCAGAAATACCGTCCTCAGTTCTACTTCCGTACTACGGACGTAACTGGTGAGGTTGAACTGCCTGCAGGTGTTGAAATGGTAATGCCTGGTGATAACATCAGCCTGACCGTTAAACTGATCGCTCCGATCGCGATGGAAAAAGGTCTGAAATTCGCTATCCGCGAAGGTGGCCGTACCGTAGGTGCTGGTCAGGTGACCGAGATCCTGAAATAATCAGACAGATCTGACAAAAAATAAAAAAGCCATTAGCCAGTAACAGGTAATCCTTAGTAGATTATATTTGCTGGTGGAGAAAGTTACGCTAATGGTTTTTTATACACGGGTATGGTGCAACGGTAGCATACGGGTCTCCAAAACCTTTGATCTGGGTTCGAATCCTAGTACCCGTGCTTAAACTTGAATTGCCGGAAAGTTAAATTGCCTGCTTTACAGTGAGACAGGCAATTTTTCTCCACGGCAATTTTTATCGTTCATATCAGGATAATTTATTACCATGAACAAAATCACATCTTATTTCAGGGAATCGTATCATGAACTGGTACATAAAGTGTCCTGGCCAACCTGGAAGGAGCTGCAGTCTTCCACGATGATCGTATTGATAGCCACTGTTATCATCACGCTGATGGTATGGGCTATGGATGCCACATCTCACCTGGTTTTAACCCAATACTATAAACTGTTTCAATAATGGATGAAGCCCAAAACCCCACTCAGCCCACTCAGGAAACCAAATGGTACGTGCTGCGCGTGGTGAGTGGCAAGGAGAAGAAAGTAACAGAATACCTGGATATCGAAGTACGTCGCAGTGACTGGGGCAACGTGATCACCCAGGTGTTCCTTCCGGTGGAGAAAGTATATAAAGTGCAGGCTGGTAAAAAGGTCATGCGCGAGAAGAATTTCTATCCCGGTTATGTGATGATCGAAGCCATCGACGGAAAGATGACCGATGAAGTGATCCAATCCATCCGCAACGTATCCGGTGTGATCCATTTCCTCGGGAAAGATAAGCCCATCGCTCTCCGCAAAGCGGAAGTGAACAAAATGCTGGGCAAGGTGGACGAGATCTCCGATCAGGGTCTGACCATGAGCGAGCCGTATATCGTGGGCGAAACTATCAAGATCATTGATGGACCGTTCAACGATTTCAACGGTGTGATCGAAGAAGTGTTGGAAGACAAGAAGAAGCTGAAAGTAACGGTGAAGATCTTCGGGCGTGCTACGCCGGTAGAGCTGAACTTTATGCAGGTAGAGAAGATCAGCTAGCGCTGTGTAAAATAATAAAAAGCCGTTCTGTTTTCAGCAGGACGGCTTTTTGCGTTTCCGCAGGGTGTTTTATTTGCGGGTGAGTTTGATCTCCATCGTTTTGAATTCCGTGCCGTTCATCATCATATACATTTCCAGGAAGTGGTGGTTGTCGTCGATCCACTTCAGTGTTTCGCGCACGGGGATGTCTTTACCGGAGGCCGGGTCCGTGGATTTGCCGGTGAAATTGATGGACCGGGTGGCATCGTCCCATTTCCCTTCCAGGAGCATGATACCGGTGCCCATATTGTCGATCCAGGAGCTGATGAATACTTTCTTTGCGTTGTCGTATGCCAGTGTGCCGATCCCTTCAAAGGGCTGACCGCCGAAAGTGCTGGTGTGCAGGGATTCCTGGTAGCGTCCGCCGAGGATCATTTTGTTGGTGCAGGCGCCGGTCTCTTTGGTGGGTGGCGCTCCGGGGGCCATCCAGACGGTCAGATCCGTTTTCCATTCGCCATTGGCGAGCGCCATAATTTTGTGCATGGAGCCGGGTGTCATATATTCCATCCAGGCTTTTTGGGCTGC
>OFTY01000444.1_pt1 | contig 29888 bp, 23 predicted proteins | sample 1775061 | NCBI WGS metagenome assembly OFTY01 (sample SAMN08195773, study PRJEB24354) | sludge metagenome | isolation source: sludge from phenol fed wastewater aerobic bioreactor B | place: India: Nagpur | collected 2016-09-16 | reverse complement strand
GATTCACCAATCAGCACCTTCCCGAATTCGAGTCGCTCGGCTTCGTCGTTCATGGCGAGAGCCTGCGGTGCTTGGAGCCTGCAAACTGGAACATCGAATATTCCGGGCAGCAGTGCACTTTCGCGGGAATGACGACATGACCATCCTTGCTCACGACCGCGATTTCGCATGAGTCGAACCTCTATGGCCGCGCCTCGGGGCGGCGATACACGGTGCCGTCCTTCATCACGAACACCGGATGCGCGAGGTCGCCGATATGCGCGCTCGGGTCGCCGGCGAAGGCGGCGAGATCGGCACGCAGGCCGGGTGCGATGCGGCCGAACACGGTCTGCTGGCGCAGGATCTTGGCGGCCGCGTCGGTGGCGGCGTGCAGTGCCTGCGCGGGCGTCATGCCGTCGGCCACCATCGCGGCGGGTTCGCGCCAGTTCTCGCCGTGCGCGAACACGCCCACGTCGCTGCCGTTGCCGATCGTCACGCCGAGCTTGAGCGCGGTACGAAATGCGTGCGCGGATTCCTGCATCGCCGGCGTGGGCGCCGACTGCCCGGGCACGTAGTGCTGGAAGTATTCGGCGGTGGCTTCCACCGCGGTGAGCGTGGGCTCGTAGGCGATGCCCTTCTGCTTCATCAGGCGGAAGGTGGCCTCGCTGGCGCCGTAGCCATGCTCGATGCTGTCCACGCCGGCCTCCACCGCGTTGCGCACGCCCGCTTCGCTGGCCGCATGCGCAGCGACCGGGCGGCCGATCTGGTGGGCCGCCGCCACGATGGCGCGGATCTCGGCCGGGGACAGCGTGGGCATGGTCTCGCCGTGGTCGCCCACGCGGTAGTCGGCGTACAGCTTGATCCAGTCGGCGCCGCGCGCGGCCTGTTCGCGCACGGCGGCCACGGCGGCATCCACGCCGGTGACCGGCTGCGCGCCCTGCGGCAGCTCCAGGTCGGGCCGGAAACCGCGCGGCCCCGGCCCGTAGCTGGCGGTGGCGACGATCGCGCGGGTGGCGACGAACAGGCGCGGGCCGGGAATCAGCCCTTCCTCGATCGCGCGCTTGACCGACACGTCGGCGAAACCGGCGCCCTCGGTGCCTAAGTCGCGCAACGCGGTGAAGCCGGCGAGCAAGGTGTCGCGCGCGTGCTTCGCCGCTTCCAGCGTGCGGTAATCCTGCGGCTCGGTGAGCACCTGGTCGTTCCACAGCGTCTCGTTGTACGGATGCAGGAACAGGTGCGAATGCAGGTCGACGAGGCCGGGCGTGAGGGTGGCGCCGGGCAGCTCGACGCGCTGCGCGTCGGCGGGCGCCTGGATGCTCGCGCGCGGGCCCACCGCGGCGATCGCGCCGTCGTGTACCAGCACGGCCCAGCCGGTGTGCGCGACGTCGCCGTCGGCCGTCCACACGCGCTCGGGCAGCAGCAGCCAGTCGCCCTTCGGTGCCGTCGCGGCAGCGGCGACCAGCGAACACAGCAGGAGCAGCAGGAGGGCCGCCGTCCGCCGGATCATCGGGCTTGCGCGCATCGTTTCGTCCCCGCGTCGATCGAGGCCCCGATGATAGCGAGCGGGACGCGGCTGGCGTCAGCCGGCGGTGGTGCGCGCCCGGGTGACGCGGCTGGCGCTGTCCTTGTGCAGTTGCGCGGACAGCCACGCGCCGGTGGCGACCAGCAGGTCGAGGTCGACGCCGGTCTGCATGCCCATGCCGTGCAGCATGTAGACCACGTCCTCGCTGGCCACGTTGCCGGTGGCGCCCTTGGCGTAGGGGCAGCCGCCGGTGCCGGAGACGGCGCTGTCCACCACGCGCACACCTTCTTCGAGGCAGGCGAGGATGTTCGCCAGCGCCTGGCCGTAGGTGTCGTGGAAGTGCACGGCCAGCGCAGCCATCGGTACTTCCTGCGCCACCGCGTGCAGCATCGCGCGCGCCTTCGCCGGCGTGCCCACGCCGATGGTGTCGCCCAGCGAGACTTCGTGGCAGCCGAGCTCGTGCAGGCGACGCGCCACGCGCACCACATCGCTCACCGGCACGTCGCCCTGGTACGGGCAGCCCAGCACGGTGGAGACGTAGCCGCGCACCGCCACGCCGTCGGCTTTCGCGCGTTCCAGCACGGGCATGAAGCGCTCGATGGATTCGTCGATGCCGGCGTTGATGTTCTTGCGGTTGAACGCCTCGCTGGCGGCGGAGAACACCGCGACCTCGGTGGCGCCCACCGCGCGCGCGCGCTCGTAGCCCTGCAGGTTCGGCACCAGCACCGGATAGCTCACGCCCGGCACCTTGCGGATGCCGGCGAACACTTCCGCCGCGTCGGCGAGCTGCGGCACCCATTTCGGGCTCACGAAGCTGGTGGCCTCGATGGTCGTGAGGCCGGTCGAGGAGAGGCGGTCGATCAGCGCGATCTTCACCTCGGCCGGCAGCAGGGTCTTCTCGTTCTGTAGGCCGTCGCGGGCGCCGACTTCGACGATGCGGACATGGTTGCTGATAGTCATGCCGTTGAGCATAGCGCGATCCCGTCGGTGACGACGGCGAAACTTGATCAGTGTTGCCTTAACGCAGTTGATCCAGGTGCATCTGCTTCAGATAAGGATCGTAGAGCGCTTGCGCCTGCGGGCCGGTCATGCCGCTGGCCGAGACGCCCTTGTCGCGCGATTGCACGACGAGCACGTAACGGTCCTTGAGCACCGCCGACATGGAGTCCTCGCTGGGGTCACCCTTGGCGCCGACATGGATCACGATCGGCTCGCCCGAGGGGGCCGTTTCGATCACCGGCAAATAGTCAGGGCCACCGATAACCTGCAACATCACTGGTTGCTGTTCCATGGCCTTGCGGGTTGCCACATCACCCTGCACAGCGAACTGAGTCATGGAGCGGGTGGTATCGGCCGTTCGCTTCAGCATGTCGACGATCATCGCCGGCTGCTTGTCGAAGTCGGGCGAGCGCGTGTCGGTGAGCGTGATATCCACCTGTTTGCCGCCATCCTTGCCGTAAACGGCGCGGACACTGTTGAACTCGCAGTCCCAGTACCAGAACGGCAGATCACCGATCGTGGCTTTGGGTGGCATGGCCTTGAGCAGTGGGTTGCCTGCGCATTTCGCGGTGGATTCGGCGAGATCCCTGGCGTCCGCCGCATCAGCCGAGACCTGGCTGTCTACTGGCATGTGAGTGGGAGCGGTGCCGTCGTTGGCGGGCTTGCCGCAGGCCGCGAGCAGGGTGAGGGCCAACAGGGGTGGCAACCGTCGCAGCGACGGCGAAGCGAACGCTTTGCGCATGACGCATTCCTTGCTGAGAGGGTGCCGCGACAGGGCCGCGGCACCGGGAGGGTTACTGGACGACCAGTTCCACGCGACGGTTTTTTGCGCGGCCCGCATCATCGGCGTTGCTGGCCAGCGGTGCCAGCGACGCGACGCTCTTGGCCGTCATGCGCGCGGCGGGCACCTTGTAGTCGGCGGCCAGCGCCTTGGCGACGGCGTCGGCGCGACGCTGCGAGAGGTCGAGGTTGTGCGCGAACTGGCCCTGGCTGTCGGTGTGGCCGACGATGTACACCTTGAGCCTGGGGTTGTCGTTGAGGAGCTTGGCCATCTCCGCCAGCTCGGGTTTGGACTCGGGCTTGAGCTCGGCCTTGTCGGTATCGAAATAGATGCCGTACAGCGCGACCTTGCCTTCGCTGGTGAGCGCGTTCTGCATGCTCCTGGCGTCCAGCACCTGCACCTGGCCGGTCTTCATGGCCTTGGGCTCGACGACCTGTTCGTAGACGTAGGTTTCGTCCTTGCGGGTGGAGTGCTCGCTGGTGGTCACATAGAGGAACACCCAGGTATCGCCGGCCGCGTCGGAGCGCTTGGCCAGGTAGGCGCGCTGGTTGTCGGCGTCGAATGCGATGTCGAAGCGCGGCTTGGCCGGGATGACGGTGCCGCTGTTGATCACCGCCGAATCGAAGCCGCTGCCGCAGTCGCGGCCTTTGCAGCTGAACACCATCTGGAACTTGCCGGCGGCCAACGCCTGCTCGTAATTGCGGCCCACTTCCAGTGCGGAATGGCCGCCGGGGATGGTGTAGCCGATGCGGGTGATGCGGCCCTCGGCGGACTTCATGTCCTTGTAGTTGTATTCGATGGGCTTGTTCGGCATCCAGGCTTCGTCGTAGTCGACCTGGCTGTAGGCATTGATGCTGGCGCCGTTGAAGCGGGTGAGTAGCGGATGATCCTTGCTGCCCTTGACGTCCGCGGCATGCGAGCCGAACGGAAGCGAAGCGAGAAGCAGCAAGGCGAACATCGGGGTCGAGCGTGACATGCGGAACTTCCTTGGTTGGGCTTGCCAGATCGGCAGCGCGCTTTTTACCCGCAAAATCCTTCGCGGGGATGACCGCTGGCTGATCGCGTTCAGCCAGCCGTCAACCGATCGGCCGGCAAATCAGTCGGCAAAGCGCACCAGCACCGCATCCGCTTCCACGAAATCACCTTGCGTGGCGCTCACGCTCTCGATGGTGCCGGCGCGCGGCGCCTTCAAGGCCAGCTCCATCTTCATCGCCTCCATCACCAGCAGTTCCTGGCCTTCCTCCACCGTGTCGCCGGGCTTGGCCTTCACCAGCACGATGCGGCCGGGCATGGGCGCGATGATCTGGTTGCCGCCGGCGCTGTCGCTGGATTTCCACGCGTAGGCTGCGGCGCGCTCCAGCCGCCAGCGCTGGCCGTCGGCGTCGTGCAGCAGCACGCGGTGCGCATGGGCGAGCAGGTCGAAGCGTTCGGCCTGGTCGTCGAAGCGGGCGCTGAGGGCGTGGCCGTCGTGGCGGGCGCCGCGCACGGTGCAGGCGGTGTCGCCGTGCTGCAGGCGGTAGTCGCCGGCATGGCCCCAGGCTTCGATCTCGTAGCGCGCCTCGCCACGGACGAAGGCGACCACGCGCTTGCCGGCATGGCCCACGCGCCAGGCGTCGGCGCTGGCCCAGGGCGAATGCGGGTCGGCGGGATCGGCCGCGATGTTCGCCTCGTCGTGCAGCAGCGCGGCGGTGGCGGCGGCGAACAGCGTGCGCACGCCGGGCTCGCGGTGGCCGCTGACGAATTCGTCGAGATGGCGGTCGAGGTAGCCGGTATCGATGCGAGCCTCGACCACGGCCGGGTGCCGTGCCAGCCGTTCGAGGAAGGCGATGTTGGATTTCGGCCCTTCGATCTCGCACTCGGCCAGCGCCTCGCGCAGGCGTTCGAGCGCCTGCGGGCGATCCGTGTCCCACACGATCAGCTTGGCGATCATCGGGTCGTAGAAGATCGTCACCGTGTCGCCTTCGATCACGCCGCCGTCGAGGCGCACGTGGCGCGAGGGCGCGGGCAGGCGCAGGCGCTGCAGCTTGCCGGAGCCGGGCAGGAAGTTCTGCTCGGGGTCTTCCGCGTACAGGCGCACCTCGATCGCATGGCCGCGCGAAACCACCTCGTCCTGCGTGAGCGGCAGCGCTTCGCCGTTCGCCACGCGCAGCTGCCATTCCACCAGGTCCACGCCGTGGGTGAGCTCGGTGACCGGGTGCTCCACCTGCAGGCGGGTGTTCATCTCCATGAAGAAGAACTCGCCGTTCGGCGCCACGATGAATTCCACCGTGCCCGCGCCCACGTAGTTCACCGCGCGCGCGGCGGCCACCGCAGCCGCGCCCATCGCGGCGCGCTTTTCGGGCGTGAGGAAGGGCGAAGGCGTTTCCTCCAGCACCTTCTGGTAGCGGCGCTGCGCCGAGCATTCGCGCTCGCCGAGATGGATGACGTGGCCGTGGCGGTCGCCGAAGATCTGGAACTCGATGTGGCGCGGCTGCTCGATGTAGCGTTCCAGCAGCATGCTGGCGTCGCCGAACGCGGCCTGCGCCACGCGCTGCGCGGTGGCCAGCGCCTCGGGAAACTCGGCGTCGCTGCGCACGATCTGCATGCCCTTGCCGCCGCCGCCGGCCGAGGGCTTGATGATCAGCGGGTAGCCGATCGCGTGCGCCTGCTCGGCGAGGAAAGCGTTGTCCTGCTTGTCGCCGTCGTAGCCGGGCACCAGCGGCACGTCGTGCTTCGCCATCAGCTGCTTGGCGGCGGCCTTCGAGCCCATCGCCTCGATGCTCTCGGGATCGGGGCCGATGAACGCGATGCCGGCCTGCTGGCAGGCGCGCGAGAACGCGGTGTTCTCCGAGAGGAAGCCGTAGCCGGGGTGGATCGCCTGCGCGCCGCTCTTTTTCGCGGCGTCGAGGATCGCCTCGATGCGCAGGTAGGACTCGGCCGGGCGCGGGCCGCCGATCGGCCAGGCCTCGTCGGCGAGGCGCACGTGCTGCGCGTCGCGGTCCGCTTCCGAGTACACCGCGATGCTGCGGATGCCGAGCCGGCGGCAGCTGCGGATCACGCGGCAGGCGATCTCGCCGCGGTTGGCGATCAGTACGCGTTCGAACATGCGGGTTCCTTGGGCCGGTACGAGCGGTGCAAAGCCTCGGGAAATTAGCAGAAGCGCGCCGCCGCGCCGATGCGCAGCGCAGCAAACGCGCTACTCGCCTTCCCAGTAGTCGCACGCGTCCGCGATGCGGCCGAGGTGGCGGAAGTGCGTCGGCGTGCCTTCGGCGAAAGCGCCGAATTTGCCGGAGTCGGGATATTCGCAGACCTCGGCCGGCGCCATCGTGCTGACCGCGAGGTAACGCAGCTCCGTCGATCCGGTATTGATGATCTGGTGCGCGGTTTCCGGGCCGCCGGTGGGGCAGGCGACCACGTCGCCCGCGCGCAGTGGGTAGCGCGCGTCGCCATGGCGCAGCTCGCCGCTGCCTTCGAGGATGAAGAACATCTCCTCTTCCGCGCGATGGCTGTGGAACGGGCAGGCGCGCTTGCCCGGCGCCACCACGGTGAGGTTGTAGCCGAGCTGGCGCGCGCCGATGCGGCTGGCGATCTCGCCCCAGCGCAGGTCGTAGCGCTCGGCGGTGGCGCCCTGCGGGGCGCCGGCGGGCGTGGCGGTCTGGATGACGACGTCGTCGAGGTTGAGCACGGGACAGGTCATGGCGAATCCTCGCGTGGAATCAGCCGGCGAGCCACGCCGGCGTGCGCTTGTCGAGGAAGGCGGTGAGCCCTTCCTGGCCTTCCGGCGACACGCGCAGGCGGGCGATCAGCTCGGCGTTGCGGTGGTCGGCGTGCTCGGCGGCGTGCTCGTCCAGGCCGCCGATGCGATACGCCAGCCGCTTGGCCTCGCGCTGCGCCTGTGGCCCGGCCTTGGCCAGCAGCTTCAGCGCGGAGGCCACCGCCTCGTCCAGCGCCGCGGGCGCGACGACCTGGTGCAGCAGGCCGATGCGCAGCGCCTCGGCGGCGTCGAACACCTCGCCGGTGAGGAACAGCTTGCGCGCCTGGCGCAGGCCGATCGCGGCGATCACGTAGGGCGAGATCACCGCGGGCACCAGGCCCAGCTTCACCTCGGTGAGGCCGAACTTCGCGGTGTCTGCGCCGATCGCGATGTCGCAGCAGGCGACCAGGCCCACGCCGCCGCCGTAGGCCGCGCCGTTGACGCGGGCGAGCGTGGGCTTGGGGCAGAACTGCAGGCTGCGCATCAACCGCGCCAGGCGCAGCGAGTCCTCGCGGTTTTCCGTCTCGCTGGCCTTGGCCATGCCGCGCATCCAATTCAGGTCGGCGCCGGCGGAGAAGCTGGCGCCCTCGCCGGTGAGCACGAGGACGCGCACCGCCGGGTCGTGGCCGGCGGCCTCGATGGCGGCGGCCAGCTCGGCGATCAGCGCGTCGTCGAAGGCGTTGTGTACCTCGGGGCGGTGCATGGCCAGCGTGCGCACGCCGGCGCGGTCGGTGATCTGGACGGAGGCGGACATGGGCGGATCCTGCTTGGGGAATCCCGTCATCTTAAAACGTTGCGCAACGCGGGCCGGTCGGCGCTGCAGCCCATGCGAAATACGGCTACAATGCGAACCATTCTTATTTGTAACCGGGTCGTGCCGTGCTCCTGTCCGACTTGCCGAAGGGTGCCCTCGCCGTGGTGGACCGCGTGGACGATGCGCATGCGGACGACCCGATCGCGCAACGCCTGCGCGACCTCGGCTTCGTCGACGGCGAGGCGGTGCGGGTGGCGGCGGTGGCGCCGATGGGCGGCGATCCGCTGTTGATCCAGATCGGCTACACGCGCTTCGCCCTGCGCCGCGCCGAGGCGGCGCGGGTCAGCGTGCGCTGCGAGGCGGCGGCATGAGCGCCGACGCGCTGCGCATCGCCCTGGTGGGCAACCCGAACTGCGGCAAGACCGCGCTGTTCAACCTGCTCACCGGCGGCCGGCAGAAGGTGGCGAACTACGCCGGCGTCACCATCGAGCGCAAGGAAGGGCGCTTCGTGGCGCCATCCGGCCGCGTGCTGCAGATCCTCGACCTGCCCGGCGCCTACAGCTTCGACGCGGTCAGCCCCGACGAGCAGATCACCCGCGACGTGCTGGAAGGCAACTACCCCGGCGAGATGCCGCCCGATCTGATCGTCTGCGTGGCCGACGCCACCAACCTGCGCCTGCACCTGCGCTTCCTGCTGGAAGTGCGGCGGCTGGGCCGCCCGGTGGTGCTGGCGTTGAACATGATGGATGCGGCACGCCGTCGCGGCATCGTGATCGACGTGCCGGAGCTGTCGCGCCGGCTGGGCTTGCCGGTGGTGGAAACCGTGGCCGTGAAGCGCGGCGGCGCGCAGGCGCTGGTGGCGCGCGTGGACGGCGAGCTGCCGCAACCCGCGCCGGCGCAGGCCGACGACGCGGCCAGCCGCGCCGACCTGCACGCGCAGGTGCGCGAGCTGCTCGCCGCCACCGTGAGCATGCCGCGCGCGACCGCGCAGCTGGACGATGCGCTGGACCATTGGGCGCTGCATCCGGTGTTCGGCATGGCCATCCTCGCGGTGGTGATGTTCCTGGTGTTCCAGGCGGTGTACGCCGCGGGCAAGCCGATGAGCGACCTGATCGGCGACGGCTTCGGCTGGCTGGGCGGGCACGTTGCCGCGCTGATGCCGGCAGGGCCGCTGCAGAGCCTGGTGGTGGACGGCATCTTCGGCGGCCTGGGCACGGTGCTCGGCTTCCTGCCGGTGATCCTGGTGCTGTTCTTCTTCATCCTCACGCTGGAGGAATCGGGCTACCTGCCGCGCGCGGCGTTCCTGCTCGACCGCCTGATGCTGTCGGTGGGGCTGACCGGGCGTTCGTTCATACCGCTGTTGTCCAGCTTCGCCTGCGCGATCCCCGGCATCATGGGCACGCGCAGCATCCAGGACCCGCGCGACCGCCTCGCCACCATCCTCGTCGCGCCGCTGATGACCTGCTCGGCGCGGCTGCCGGTGTATGCGCTGCTGATCGCCGCCTTCATCCCCGCGCACCGCGTGTTCGACCTGTTCAACCTGCAGGGGCTGGTGCTGTTCGCGCTGTACCTCGCGGGCATCCTCGGCGCGATGGCGGTGGCCTGGGTGATGAAGCACCTGCACCGCGACCGCAGCGAGCACGCGCTGCTGATGGAACTGCCCGCGTACCGGCTGCCCAAGCTGCGCGACGTGGCGATCGGCCTGTACGAGCGTGGCGCGATCTTCCTCAAGCGGCTCACCGGCGTGATCCTCGCGCTGACCGTGCTGATGTGGTTCCTCTCCACCTTCCCGGGCGCGCCGGCGGGCGCCACGCTGCCGGCGATCGACTACAGCTTCGCCGGCTACATCGGCCGCAGCCTCGCGCACGTGTTCGGGCCGATCGGCTTCAACTGGCAGATGAGCCTGGCGCTGATCCCGGCGTTCGCCGCGCGCGAAACCGCGGTGGCGGCGCTGGCCACCGTCTACATGGTGGGCGGCGACGCGGCCGGCGGCGGGCTGGCGCATGCGCTGGCGAGCCAGATCTCGTTGCCCGGCGCGCTGTCGCTGCTGGTGTGGTTCGCCTACGCGCCGCAGTGCATGTCCACGCTGGCGATCATCAAGCGCGAAACGGCCTCGTGGCGCAACGTGGCGATCTCGTTCGGCTACATGTTCGCGATGGCCTACACGGCCTCGTTCCTCACCTACCGGATCGCGAGCGCGCTGACATGAGCACCGGCCTGCTGCTCCAGTACATCGTGCTCGGCCTGATCGTGGCGGCCAGCGTGCTGGTGCTGATCCGCAAGCTCTCGCCGCAGCTCAGCAACCGCTGGCTGGCGGCGTGGTCGATCCGGCTGTCGCGGCGCGACTCGCGTTTCGCGAAGGCGCTGGGCCGCCACCTGCAACCGAAGGAAGCCACCGGCAACTGCGCCGACGGCTGTTCCACCTGCGGCGCCTGCGGACCGAAGAAGCCGGCTGCCGTGTCGCCGGCAGCGGGCGCATCGCGTGGCCCCGGCGCTTCCGGCCAGGCGCGCGTGGCGGTGGAACCGATGCCGCTGCGCTTTCGCTCGCGTCCGCACTAGGTAAGCAGACGCATCCAAGGCCGCTTGTCGTTGCCAGTGGTCAGGGAAGCTCTGATTTTAGCGAGGCGCTTTTCAACAGCCAAAGGCTGGTCAAGCGCACTGGTGTCCGGAATATTCGATATTCCAGTTCGCAGGCTCCAAGCACCGCCGGCTCTTGCCTTGAACGACGAAGCCGAGCGACTCGCATTCGGGAAGGTGCTGATTGGTGAATCCCTCTCCCTCCGGGAGAGGGTTGGGGTGGGGGCTCTTGCTTCTGCGCTCTCGCGTACAACAGAGCGGTTTCGAGCCGCTGCCGCGGCCCGAGTGACTTTCTCTTTGCTTGTCCAAAGAGAAAGTCACCAAAGAGAAACGACACCCCGCGGCGACGCTCTGCGGGCATCCTGCCCTCCGAGTCCGTGAGTCGGGGCCGGGCTTTTCGAGCGGGCTCCTGCCCGCGCGAAAAGGCGAGCCCATCCATGGGCTCGCCCGCTGCGCGGCCTTGTCGTCCCCGCCTCACCGTCGCCGAGGGGCCCCGGGAAAAGCAGCGCGCTCCTGCGCGCAGAAGCGCAGAAGCAACGGCCAGAGCAAAGCGCCGCAAGATTCAGCTCCTCAGTTTCCAGATACGTCGCGGGGTGGCCGCTGTAGGGCGACGTGTCGACGTGCGTTGTTCCAATCCCCTCGACACAGCGGGCCTGTAGGGTCGGCGGATTGAACAGGCCATTTCTCTTGGTTACTTCTCTTTGGGCCAGCAAAGAGAAGTGACTCGGGCGCCGGTAGGCGACCGAAACCGCTTTGTCACTTGCGGCAGGCGACCGAAAGCCCACCGCAGGCGAGCCAAGGTGCGGAATCGAATGGTTCTCGCGAGCACCCGTTCCGGAGGGAGAGGGGGAGCAAATCACCGGCGAAATATTCCGGACAGCAGTGAGCGAAAGCTGGGGTCCAGTGTCTATAGACCACTGAAAGCAAAGGTGCTGGATGACCAGCTTCGCTGTTGTGAAGCGCCTCCTGCTTGACCGGCCCTGCGGCCGTTGATGAAGCGCCTCGCAAGAATGACAAGCAAGAAGCTGGAATGATCAGACCTTCCTTAGAGCCTGTTCACGATCTCCGCATGGCCCGCGTTGCCTTGCCGTGGCCGTCAGGTGGTGGCGCGTGGCGCAGCGCCTGCCTGACTGGCAGGCCAAGCCGCGCGCTGCCGCATGGCGGCCACGGCAAGGCAACCCGAAGGGCCGGGGCTGTTTGCCCGCACCCCTGCGTCATCACTCAGTCGTGGACGGACGTCCACTCCTTCGTTCTTCCTTGGCCTGCGCGCAAACAGCTCCCGGCGCGGGCCATGTGGAGATCGTGAACAGGCTCTTAGCGGGCGAACGGCCATTCAGGGCTTCATCGACGTTGCCGGGCGCTCGTCGATCAGGCCGCAGTGGAGGGTGATCGGCGCCTTGCGCACGTCCGCCAGCTTGCCGTCGATGAAGTCGCAGGCGAGCAGGTTGTCTGCGCTGCTCTTGCGTGCCGAAGCGATGTTGAGGTTGATCATCACCGGGCCGTCGAGCATGGCCAGTCGCCGGGCGGAGATCGGCGGCCCCTTGAAGTGCACGGGGCCGCTGCGTCCCGGGGCCGTCATGGTCACGGATTGCGTGGTGAGGTCGATGTGGCCGGCTTCGTCCGCGTATTTTCCGGACTGCCTGTTCGGGTCGCCGTAGTACGCGGCGAACAGGAAGAGCTGCTCGTGGCGTGCGGCCAGCGTGGCGGCGGCCTTCTGCGACAGTGCGATGTCGAGGTCGAAGCCGTAGCTGTCCGCCGCTGCCGGCCGGGCAGGCGTGGCAGCGGCACAAACCGTGGCGGCGAGCGCAAGGGCGGCGAGGCTGGCAGGACGGTACATGGCGTGGCTCCTTGACGGTCGTGCGCAACCGTCATGGCGTCGGCGACCGGTTGCCCGGGCAAGGCTACATCCGGAACACGCCGTAGCGCTGCGGCTCGATCGGCGCGTTCATCGATGCCGAGATCGCCAGCCCCAGCACGCGGCGGGTGTCGGCGGGGTCGATGATGCCGTCGTCCCACAGGCGGGCGCTGGCGTAGTAGGGGTGGCCCTGGCGTTCGTACTGCTCGCGGATCGGCGCCTTGAAGGCTTCTTCCTCGTCCTTCGACCAGCACTTGCCGGCGGCTTCGATGCCGTCGCGCTTCACCGTGGCGAGCACGCTGGCGGCCTGTTCGCCGCCCATCACGCTGATGCGCGCGTTCGGCCACATCCACAGGAACCTTGCTCCATAAGCCCGGCCGCACATCGCGTAGTTGCCGGCGCCGAAGCTGCCGCCGATCACCACGGTGAACTTGGGCACGTGCGAGCAGGCGACGGCAGTGACCATCTTGGCGCCGTCCTTGGCGATGCCGGCCTGTTCGTATTTCTTGCCGACCATGAAGCCGGTGATGTTCTGCAGGAACACCAGCGGCACGTTGCGCTGGTTGCACAGCTCGATGAAGTGCGCGCCCTTGAGCGCGCTCTCGGCGAACAGGATGCCGTTGTTGGCGACGATGCCCACCGGGTAGCCGTGGATGTGGGCGAAGCCGCAGACCAGGGTCTTGCCGTAGCGTGCCTTGAACTCGTGGAACTCGGAGCCGTCGACGAGGCGCGCGATCACCTCGCGGATGTCGAACGGGCGGCGGGTGTCCTCGGGGATCACGCCGTACAGTTCCTCCACCGGGTACTTCGGCTCGGCCGGCTCGGCCAGCGCAAGCGGCATGGCTTTCCTGCGGTTGAGCGAGGCCACGATGTCGCGTGCGATGGCGAGCGCGTGCGCGTCGTTTTCGGCGTAGTGGTCGGCCACGCCGGAGATGGACGTATGGACGTCCGCGCCGCCCAGCGTCTCGGCGTCCACCACCTCGCCGGTGGCAGCCTTCACCAGCGGCGGGCCGCCGAGGAAGATCGTGCCCTGCTCGCGCACGATGATGGTTTCGTCGCACATCGCCGGCACGTAGGCGCCGCCGGCGGTGCAGCTGCCCATCACCACCGCGATCTGCGGGATGCCGAGCCCACTCATGCGCGCCTGGTTGTAGAAGATGCGGCCGAAATGCTCCTTGTCGGGAAACACCTCGTCCTGCAGCGGCAGGAACGCGCCGCCGGAATCGACCAGGTAGACGCAGGGCAGGCGGTTCTCCAGCGCTACCTCCTGTGCGCGCAGGTGCTTCTTCACCGTCATCGGGAAGTAGGTGCCGCCCTTCACGGTGGCGTCGTTGGCCAGCACCATCACCTCGTTGCCGTGCACGCGGCCGATGCCGGCGATCACGCCCGCGGCGGGAGCGGCGCCGTCGTACATGCCGTGCGCGGCCAGTGGCGAGAGTTCGAGGAAGGGCGAGCCGGGATCGAGCAGGGCGCGGATGCGTTCGCGCGGCAACAGCTTGCCGCGCGCGACGTGCTTCTCGCGGGCCTTGGCGCCGCCGCCTTCGGCCGTGCGCGCCAGTTCCTGGCGCAGTTCGTCGGTGAGCGTGCGCAGGCGCGCGCTGCTGGCCTGGAACTCGGGGGAACGCGGATCGATCTGCGAGACGATGACACTCATGCGCGGCGGCCGTCGAGATGAAACCGTGGATGATACCGGCTGCGCCACGAGGTGAAGAGCGGCCCCTTCGATTCTCGCGTTCACGGACGAGCGCACGAATACATCCCACAAAAAAACGGCCGCGCGAGGCGGCCGTTCTTTCGAAGTCGTATCGCGAAGCGGATCAGTGCTTCTCGGCGGCTTCCTTGGCCTTGTCGGCGGCGTCCTTGACGGCACCGGCGGCGTCCTTCGCGGCGTCGGCGGCCTTGCCGGCGGCGTCGGAGGCGTTGTCGGCGGCGCTCTTCATCTTGTCCATGGCGCTGGCAGCGGTGCTGGCGGCGGCCGGGGCAGCGGCGGTGGAGGCCGGAGCAGCTTCCGGAGCAGCGGCGGGAGCCGCAGCGGTGGTGGCCGGGGCGGCCTGCTCGGCAGCCTTCTGCGACTGGTCAGCGGACTGCTGAGCCTGGTCGGCCGACTGCTGGGCGTTCTGCGCGGAATCCTGCGCGCCGTTGCTGCAAGCCGCCAGCAGCGCGACGAGCGCGGAGGCGAGTAGGGTACGCGTAAACTTCATGGTAAATCTCCTTTGCCGTGGAATGCCGTATGGCCGTTTATTAATAGCGCTTTCCTGCGACTTGCGCCACAACTTTCATGGGGCCGCTTCAGTCGCCGTTGAAAGCCGGTTCAACGCACTTTCAGGGGGTGGGGCGTTTGGACGCCCCGGCCGCGATTCAATCGACGCATTCGACCGCGATCGCCGTGGCTTCGCCGCCGCCGATGCACAGGCTGGCGATGCCGCGCTTCAGGCCGCGGGTCTTCAGGGCGTTGAGCAGGGTCACCACCAGGCGCGCGCCGCTGGCGCCGATCGGGTGGCCGAGCGCGCAGGCGCCGCCGTTGACGTTGAGCTTGGCGTGCGGGATGCCCAGTTCCTTGATCGGTGCCATCGCCACCACCGCGAAGGCCTCGTTGACCTCGAACAGGTCGACGTCGCCGACCTTCCAGCCGGCCTTGTCCAGCACCTTCTGGATCGCGCCCACCGGGGCGGTGGTGAACCATTCCGGTTCCTGCGAGTGGGTGGCGTGGGCCACGATGCGGGCCAGCGGCTTGACGCCGCGCGCCTTGGCGTCGTCGGCCGACAGCAGCACCACGGCGGCGGCGCCGTCGGAGATGCTGGAGGAGCTGGCCGCGGTGATGGTGCCGTTCTCCTTGCGGAACGCGGGCTTGAGCGAGGGAATCTTGGCGATGTCGGAGCGGCCGGGCTGCTCGTCGGTGTCCACCACCACGTCGCCCTTGCGGCCGGGCACGGTGACCGGGACGATCTCGCCGGCGAAGGCGCCGTTCTGCTGCGCGGCCTGCGAGCGCTTCACCGACTCGATCGCGAACGCGTCCTGCTCCTCGCGGCTGAAGTGGTACTTGTCCGCGCACAGTTCGCCGAACACGCCCATCGCCTTGCCGTCGTAGGGGTTGGTGAGGCCGTCCCAGGCCATGTGGTCGACCAGCTTGCCGTCGCCGTAGCGGATGCCGGTGCGCGCCTGCACCATGTGCGGCGCGTTGGTCATCGACTCCATGCCGCCGGCCACCACCACGGCGGCCGAGCCGGCCTTGATCAGGTCGTGGCCGAGCATGATCGCCTTCATGCCCGAGCCGCACACCTTGTTGATGGTGGTGCAGCCGGCGGCGGGCGGCAGGCCGGCCGCCAGCGCGGCCTGGCGGGCCGGCGCCTGGCCGAGGTTGGCCGGCAGCACGCAGCCCATGATGACCTCGCCGACGTCGGCGGCGCCCACGCCGGACTGCTCCAGCGCGGCGCGGATCGCCGTGGCGCCCAGCTTCGGCGTGGGCACGCCGGTGAACTGGCCGAGGAAGGAACCGATGGCGGTGCGCTTGGCACCGGCGATGACTACGCTGACGTCGGACATGGGGAACTCCGCTGAGCACGAATGGCGCATGGCGCCGGGGATGCAACCGTCCGATTATCGCAGCCGATGGCGCAGTGCGGCAAACCGGGCGGCATGGGCCATCGCGCCAAGCCGGGCCGGTGTTGTGCGACACTGCGCTTCCACCGGAGCCGCACCGGCAGGCGCGTCGGGGCGACCACTCCTCGAGGTGGCGAATGTCGTCCAGGGAGCATGGAGAGATCATGAAACCGCATGGGGAAACGGCCGCGCACGGCCTGCGTTGTCGTCAGCTGGTGTGTGCCATCGGCATGGCCTTGAGCCTGGCCGCCTGCGGTGGCGGCGGCGGTGGGGGCAACATCAAGCCGTCGCCCGTGGGGCCGCCGGCACCGCCACCGGCGCCGCCGCCGGCGCCGAGCCCGCCGCTGGACGCGCAGCTGTCGATCACCAACACCTATGCCGCCCACAATGCCGGCTACACCGGCAGTGGCGTGACCATCGGCGTGGTGGACAGCGGCATCATGCGCAGCAACCCGACGGTGGCCGGGCGGGTCGCGCAGGAGCTGATCTACGTCGACCCCTCGACCAACAACACGAACATCGACGACGTGGTCGGCCACGGCACCTGGGTTTCGGAAATCGCCGCGGGCACCGCGTTCGGCAAATACCCCGGCGGCATCGCGCCGGGGGCCAGCCTGGTCTCGGCGCGCATCATCAGCGACACGCCGCCGAAGGACGACGGCTCCGGCAACGGCAACCCGGTGACGGCTTCCGATGCGGCCTTCTTCGCGCAGACGCTCAACCCGGCGCTGATCCAGGCCGGCGTGAAGGTGATGAACAACTCCTGGGGCGGCATCTACTGGGATACCAGCAATGCCTCGATCAACAGCGCTTTCGGCCAGGCCTACCAGCCGTTCGTGCAGCAGGGCGGCCTGGTGGTGTTCGCGGCGGGCAACAGCTCGAAGAGCGACCCCAGCGACATCGCCAGCCTGCCCACGGTGGCGCCGGGCCTGGGCCTGGACAAGGGCTGGCTGGTGGCGGTGGCGGTGAACAGCAACAACCCCAGCCAGCTGGCGAGCTATTCCAATGCCTGCGGCCGCGCGATGAACTACTGCCTCGCCGCGCCCGGCGACGTGATCGTGCTGGACAAGGACGCCACGTCCTCCAGCACCAGCCCGAAATACTGGGTGGTCGGCGGCACGTCGTTCGCCGCGCCGCAGGTCTCCGGCGCGGCGGCGCTGGTGTGGCAGGCCTATCCGTATTTCAGCAACGACCTGGTGCGGCAGACCCTGCTCGGCACCGCCGACCCGCTGGGCGGTTCGCAGCCCAACCCCACTTTCGGCTACGGCGAGCTGGACGTGGGCCGCGCGGTGAACGGGCCGATGCAGTTCAACTGGGGCGACGTCACCGTCAACTTCAACGGCAGTTCGAGCTGGAACAACCCGATCTCCGGCGCGGGCGGCCTGATCAAGCAGGGCGGCGGCACGCTCAACCTCACCCAGCCGTCCAGCTACACCGGCCAGACCCAGGTACAGGCCGGCACGCTGACCGCGAAGTCGCTGGCCGGCGCGGTGGCCATCAGCAATGGCGCCACCCTGAGCGGCATGTCGGCGATCGGCGGCAACGTCAGCAACGCCGGCACGCTGGCGATCGCGAACGGCAACGTCAGCCTGGGCGGCAACTACACGCAGCAGGCCGGCGGCGTGCTCGCGGTGTCGCTGGGCTCGACGCTGAACGTGGCCGGCACCGCCTCGCTCGCCGGCAACCTGCTGGTGACCGGCACCAATGCGGGCTACACGGTGAATTCGCACACCAACGTGCTGGTCACCCAGAAGGGTCTCTCCGGCACCTTCGGCGCGCTGACCACGGCCTCGAACGTGCTGCTCACCGCCACGCTCAACTACGACGCGATGTCGGCCTGGCTCAACGTGTCGCAGGTGTCGGTAACCGCGGTGCAGGGCGCCAGCTACACCCCGGCCGCGTACGGCGCGGCGCAGCGCGTGGACGCGGCGTTCGGGCAGATCAACGCGCAACTGGGCGCCGGCACGGCCTCCGGCTCGCCGGTGCCCGGCGGCTTCATCGCCGGCGCGGCCAGCCTGCAGCAAACCGCCACCCTGGCCAACCTGCAGCCGTCGCTGGAAAGCCTGTCCGGCCAGTTGCACGCGGCCAGCGCGGCGATGACCTTCGAGGCGATCGACGCGGGCACGCGTGCGCTGACCTCGCGCTTCGACCAACTGCTCGATGCGCCGCGGCCGGGGGCGTGGACGCAGAACCTCGGCTACGAAGGCGGCATGTCGCGCAGCGGCTACGGCAACGTGGACTACAACCTGTCCGGCATGCTGGTCGGCCAGGATTTCCGCGTGGACGGCAGCGGCGTGGCCGGTTTCGCGCTGAGCCAGAGCCGGAGCATGGGGCTGCTGGATGCCAGCGCGGACCGCAGCTTCAGCCATGGGGTGGAAGGCATGCTCTACGGCGGCACGCTGCGCGGCAACTGGTACGCGATGGGACGCCTGGGCGTGGGTTCCTACCAGGAAACCATGCGCCGCACCCTGCAACTGGGCAGCCGCTTCGGCAGCGTGGGCAGCGACAGCCGCGGCAGCTACGGCCTGGCCTACGGCGAGAGCGGTTACCGGCTGGACCTGGGCGGTACCCGCGTGACGCCGTATGCGAGCCTGGAATACGCGCAGATCCGCAACAGCGGTTTCGACGAGCTGGGCGGCGACGGCTTCGGCCTGAAGTCCGGCGCGCTCACCACCGCACGCTGGCAGGCAGGGCTGGGCCTGCGCGCCAGCCGCCACTGGCAGCTGGCGCGCGGCGGCAGCCTCAGCCTGCAGGGACGGCTGGCGTGGCAGCAGTCGTTCGGCCTGCGCGGCGAGGCGTTCGACGCCAGCTTCAGCGGCGTGAACCAGTGGGCGCCCTTGGGCGGCATCGGCCTGTCGCGCTACGGCGGCGTGGCCGGCGCCACGCTGGACTGGAGCATGGGCCCGCGCAGCAGCCTGCTGCTGGGTTACGACCGCTACTTCGGCCAGTACGACGCGGCGACGATGGCCACGCTGAACTACCGCCGGTCGTTCTGAGGCTTGCGGCAACGGCGCGCATGGCGCGCCGTTGCCGCAAGCCAGCGGTCAAACCAGCTCGACCTGCACGCCGGCGCTGCGCAGCGCCTCGACGGTTTCGGCCGGCGCGCCGGTATCGCTGATCACCTTGTGCAGCTGGCGCACCGGCGCGATCACCGACAGGCTGCGCTGGCCCAGCTTGCTGGAATCGAGCACGGCCACGGTTTGCCGCGCCACGCGGATCATCAGCGCGTTGAGCGCGGATTCGAGCGGGTCGGGCGTGGTCACGCCCACCTCGGGATCGAGGCCGTCCACGCCGAGGAACAGGCGGTCGGCGGAGAGCTTGGCCAGCGCGTGCTCGGCGTCGGGGCCGACCAGCGAGTAGGAGGTCTGGCGCAGCAGGCCGCCCAGCATCATCACGCGGATGTGCGGCTGGCCGGACAGTTCCAGCGCGATGTTCAGCGCGTTGGTGATCACGGTGAGCGACTCGAACTTGCGCTGGCGGATCTGCCGCGCGATCTCCACCGTGGTGGAGCCGGAGTCGAGGATGATCGTCTCGCCGTCGCGGATCATCGCCGCCGCCGCCTGGCCGATGCGCAGCTTCTGCGCGTGGTGGCGGGTTTCCTTGATGTTGAGCGGGATGTCGCTGCTGACCGGCACCACCGGCAGCGCACCGCCGTGCGAGCGCACGATCGCCGAAGCGTTCGCCAGCGCCTCGAGGTCGGCGCGGATGGTGACGGCGGAGGTGTCGAACTTCTTCGCCAGCTCCTCCACCGTGGCGCGGCCGTGTTCCTCCACGTGCTCCACGATCAGGCGGCGGCGTTCGCCGAGCAGCAGGCGCTGGCGCGGCTTGGCGGGGGGCTGGGCGGCTTGGGCTTTGCTCATGCGTCGGCAATATGCAGGAGTCGGGCGGCGTTGTCATGATAGACCTTGCGCAGCACCGCGTCCGGCAGCTTCAAGCCGTAGATCGACCAGCGCCCTTGCGGTGGCACGTCCGCGGGCGCGTAGTCGAAGTATTCGTCCTCGGTTTCGAGGAAGCGGTAGTAGATCTCGTACAGCGCGTCGCCGAACAGCTGCTGCGGCACGTCGTCGCCCCACGGCGAGGGCACCGCGTCGGTGCCGAACAGGATGCGGTCTTGGTAGCGGTCGAAGAAGCGCTGCGCGATGCGCGGCTGGCGGCCCAGTTCGCCGATGCGCGCGCTGATGTCCACCAGCGTGTTCGGGAAGCGCGCGAGGCAGGCCTCGACCGCGGCCAGGTTCTCGGCGTTGTTGCCCACGTGCAGCAGCACGAAGGTGGTCCTGGGGTGGCGCGCGATCATGCGGTCGCGCGCGGCGATCAGCTCCTGGTGGCTGGGGAACTCCGGGCCGTAGAACGACCAGTCCGGATGGTTGGCCAGTTCCTCGTAGCGCTCATTCTCGCCGTCGGTGGGCAGGAAGAACGCCTCCGGATCGGAGACATGCAGGAACACCGGCATGTCGTGCGCGGCACAGGCCTCCCACATCGGATCGAAGCGGCGGTCGTCCACGCCCACCAGCGGGCCTTCGTCGATGCGCTCGCGCAGGTACAGGCCCAGCGTCTTCAACAGCTTCAGCCCGCGTGCGCCCACGCGCCTGGCGTGTTCGATCGCGTCGGCCTGTCGCTGCGGGTAGTCGGCTTGCGGGAACAACTCGAACGAGGGTTCGGTGAGGGTGAGGAAGCGCCCCGGCGCGGCCTGGTCGAACAGCCGGATGCTTTCCTCCAGCCCCTTGCCGACGCCGCCGGTGAGGTTCACCAGGGTGCGCACGCCCTTGCGGTCCATCACCGGCAGCAGCGCCTCCGGCGTGGCGAACGGGATGATCTCCTCGCCCACCGACACACCGCTGCGCACGTTCTTCGACCAAGTGAGGTGGGCGTGCACGTCGATCACCGGGAAGCGCGGCCGCTCGACATGCGTCTGTGGCACGCGCAGCATGCTGCGCGGCTTGAAATCTTTCAGCCGCAGCTCGCTCTTGCTGGCATCGGGCGCGGTCTGCAGCGGGTTCTTGCCGGCCGCTTCGATGCGCACGGTGCCGGCACCGGTGGGTGGAGCGCAGCAGAGGCAGGATTTCTGGTGGGGCATGTTTTTTTCTTCCTCTCCCCGGAGACGATATCCCTTCCCGAGGCGTCATGCCCGCGCAAGCGGGCATCCATTTTCAGGCATGCCGAAGAGCCGATGGATGCCCGCTTGCGCGGGCATGACGTCATCGCCAAGTTCGGGGCATGGCTGCCCGCGGGGCAGTGAACAAGACGCTCAGCGCGGATGCTTCGCCATGATGCCGTGCACCTGGCGCACCAGGTTCACCGCCTGGTCGAACGGGCGCAGCCACATGTTGCGGCCGAACATCACGCCGCTCGCGCCGCTCTGCATGTAGTGCTCCACCTTGCGCAGCACCGCCGCGTCGTCGTCGTTCTTCTCGCCGCCGGAGAACAGCACCATGGTGCGGCCGGCCGAGCGCACCACGCGGGCGCAGCGGGCGGCGGAGTCTTCCTGCAGCTTGTCGTACGGTGCCGGCACGTTCGCCACGCTGTCGTTCGGCTCGTGCAGCTTCACGATGTCGGCGCCCAGCTCCAGCGCCACGCGCGCGGCGTAGTCCTGCGCATACAGCGTGTTGGTGCCGCCCTTGGCGTTGACCGCGCTGCCGCGCGGGTAGGACCACAGCACCAGCGGCATGCCGTAGCGCTCGCAGTCGCGGCGCACCTGCTCGAACTGGCGGAACTCGTCGTGCTGGCGCGGCGAGCCCACGTACATGGTGTAGCCCACCGCGTCGGCGCCCAGGCGCACCGCGTCTTCCACCGAGGCGAACAACGGCGAGGTGGCCTCGGCGTCGCTGGGGATGTTGGTCTTGCCGTTGAGCTTGAGGATCAGCGGTACGCGACCGGCGTATCCGGTCATGTACTTCTCGGCCAGGCCGATGCCCAGCGCGATGGCAGAAAAGCCGCCGGCCGCGGCGAGTTCGAACTGGTAGCTCGGATCGACGGCCGGCGGATGGGGAAAGAAGTCGGTGGGGCCGTGCTCCAGGCCCTGGTCCAGCGGCAGCACCAGCAGGCTGCCGTTCCTCGGACCCGAGCCGTACAGCAGGCGCCACAGGCGGGCACGCTTGCCCTGCGACAGCGGCAATGTCGAGAACTTTTCGGAAGCTTGCGAAGGTACTTGTAAGTTCTGATTCATTTCGAATACGCTGCAGTGATGGCGGATGGGCTTCACATTCGGACGAAATCAGTCAAATGTCAACACTTGGAAAAGAAACGAAAGTATCCGACAGTCTCGCCGGGCTGGCGGCGGCCACGTCGGCGGCGCAGCGCGAACTCGGCTATGCCGACACCCTGCGCGAGATCCTGCAGCAGCCGGCGACCTGGCAGGCCACCGCGGCCCTGCTGCGCGAGCCGTCGGTGCGGGCGCAACTGCAGGCCGCGCTGACGCCGCGCCCCGCGCACGTGGTGCTGACCGGCTCGGGCAGTTCGATCTACGCGGGCGAATGCATCGCGCCGGACCTGCAGCAGGCGCTGGGCGTGCCGGTGCTGGCGATCGCCGCGGGCACCCTGCTCACGCACTGGCGCAGCGCGCTGCCGCCGGGCGGCGGCCTGTTGATCTCGATCGCGCGCTCGGGCGACAGCCCGGAGAGCGCCGGCGTGGTCGACCAGTTGCTAGCGCAGGCGCTGGACTGGCGCCACCTCGCGATCACCTGCAACGCTCGCGGCAAGCTCGCCACGCAATACCGCGACGAACCGTGCTACGCCACGCTGGTGCTGGACGAACGCACCAACGACCGCAGCCTGGTGATGACTTCGAGCTTCACCAACCTGGTGCTGGCCGGCAGCGGGCTGGCTGGCCGCGCCGGTGCCGGCGCATGGCAGGACGGCGTGCAGCGCCTCGCCGGCTGCGTGCAGCGCGTGTTCGATCAGCAATCCGCAGCGCTGGCGGCGATCGCGCACGGCGATTTCGACCAGGCGGTCTACCTCGGCAGCGGCGGCGCGCTGGGCGCCGCGCGCGAGGCCGCGCTGAAGATGCTGGAGATGACCGGCGGCCGCGTGCGCACGATGGCCGAGACCTTCCTCGGCCTGCGCCACGGCCCGATGTCCAGCCTCGACGAAAACACCCTGGTGGTGGCCTACCTCTCGCCCGACCCCGCGGTGCGCGCCTACGAATACGACCTCCTGCGCGAACTCTCGCGCAAGCAGTTGGGGGGCGCGCGCGTGCTGGTGGGCGAGGGCATCGCGTTGGATGTGATCGGCGCGCAGGACGTGGCGGTGGACCTCGCCGGCCTGGCCGCGAGCGACGACGCGCTGCCGCTGCTCGCCGACGTGGCGGTGGGCCAGATCCTCGCGTTCTTCCGCTGCCTCGCGCTGGGCGGCCAGCCGGACGCGCCTTCGCAGGGCGTGCTGACCCGCGTGGTCGAAGCCTTCGAGTTGCACGCAGGAGGCAAGGCGTGAAACGCATCCTCGTCGCCGGCGAACTCAACGTCGACCTGGTGTTCCGCGATTGCCAGGCGTTTCCCGCGCCGGGGCGCGAGGTGCTGGCCGAGGATGCCGCGATGGTGCCGGGCAGCTCCTCGATGATCTGCGCGATGGGGCTGGCGCGGCTGGGCAACCCGGTGGCCTTCGCCGGCAAGGCGGGCGCGGACGGCTGGGGGGATTTCTGCGTGTCGGCGCTGCAGGGCGCCGGCATCGACGTGGCCGCGGTGCAGCGCGATCCCGCGCTGCGCACCGGCATCACCGCCGCGTTCTCCACCCGCAGCGACCGTGCGCTGGTCACCTTCGCCGGCGCGATCGGCGCGCTGCGCGCCGCGGACATCGGCGACGAACTGCTGGGCCGCGCCGACCACCTGCACGTGTCCTCCTGTTACCTGCAAAGCGCCCTGCGCCCGGAGCTGAAGTCGCTGTTCGCGCGGGCGCGTGCGCTGGGCCTGGGCACCTCGCTCGATCCGGGCTTCGACCCCGAGCGGCGCTGGGGCGAGGAATGGCAGGCGCTGCTGGCCGAGGTCGACCTGTTCCTGCCCAACGACGTGGAACTCGCCGGCATCAGCGGCTGCGAGTCGGTGCTCGACGGCCTGCGCGCGCTGGACAACGGCCGCACCCGCATCGTGGCGAAGCGCGGCCGCCACGGCTGCGCCACGCTGGAGCGCGGCCAGCTGCTGGAGGCGCCCGGCTTCGTGGTGGACGCGGTGGACAGCACCGGTGCCGGGGACTCCTTCGACGCCGGCTTCCTGCACGCCTGGCTGCGCGGCCTGCCGCTGCTGGATGCCATGCGCTGGGGCAACGCCTGCGGCGCGCTCTCCACCCGCGGCGTGGGCGGCACCGCGCGCCAGGCCGATGCGGCCGAAGCGCAGACTCTGCTGGAGGGTGCTGCGTGATCACGGTCGTCGGCATCAACACCGCGATCGACCACCTGATGCAGGTGGACACGCTGCGCCTGGGTGAAGTCAACCGCACCGTGCACGAAGAAGTGCTGCCGGGCGGCAAGGGCCTGCACGTGGCGCAGACCGTTGCCGCGCTGGGCGAGCCGGTGCAGCTGATCGGCCTGATCGACACCGCGCACCGCAACCTCACCGCGCGCCGCATGAGCGAGCGCGGCGTGCTGTTCCACGGCGTGGAGATCGACGCGCCGCTGCGCCACTGCATCGCGCTGCAGGACGCGGCCGGCCAGATCACCGAGGTGCTGGGGCAGGGGCCGCAACTGGGCGAGCGCGACCGCGCCGCGCTGCTGCGTGCGTTCCGCCTCGCGCTGGCGGAGAGCGAGCTGGTGGTGTTGTCCGGCAGCCTGCCGCGCGGCCTCGCCACCGACACCTACGCCGAGCTCGCGCAGCAGGTGCGCGCGACCGGCAAGCGCTGCCTGGTCGACGCCAGCGGCGAGGTGCTGCGGCAGGCGCTGGCGGCGCAGCCGTTCCTGCTCAAGCCGAACCGCGACGAGGCCGAGGCGTTGTTCGGCCGCAGCGTGGGCGAGCTCGACGCCGCCGCCACCGCGCTGCGCGAACTGCATGCGCGCGGCGTGGCGATGCCGGTGCTGAGCCTGGGCGCGCAGGGCGCGCTGGGCATGGACGAGGGCGGCGTGTGGCATGCCGCGGTGGAGCTGGAGCAGGTGCGCAACACCGTGGGCTCGGGCGACTGCTTCATGGCCGGCATGGCCGTGGCGCTGCGTCGCGGCGAGCCGCTGCAGGAAGCCTTGCGGCTGGCGGTGGCCTGCGGCGCCGCCAACGCGATGGATGTGGAAACCGGTTACGTGCGTCCGGACCAGGTCGAGGCATTGCTCGGCCGGGTGCGGCTGCGGGAATGGAAGCACTGAGCGTCGCAACAACCGCCGCCAGGCGATGCCGGGCGGCTTCAAATCACGTCGACCGGGGCATCGGCGCATCGCGCCGGTCGACCTCGTCCCATCATCGCCAGAGGTCGTCATGCCAGCATCGCAATCCCATTCCCTCCGTTCGCAGCGCGTGACCTTGCTTGTTGCTTGCCTGCTGGCGGGCCTCGGCACGGCGCAGGCTGCCGACAGCGTCGCCACCGGCAAACTGGTGCTCGAACCCGGCGCCGCGGCCTTCGTTGACCAGCAGGGCGTGGAGCGCTTCGGCAACGCCGCGATCGAGGCGCGCTGGAAGCTGGATGGCCGACACCTCGCCGACTTCAGCGTGACCGATCGCGTGCATGGTCGCACCGTGCAGGTCACCGCACCGTTCGCGCTGGTGCTGGCCGATGGCAGTACGCTCAAGACCTCCGACATGAACCTGCTGTCGGCGCCGAAACTGGTGACGTTGCCGGTGGACGCGCAGGCCTCGCGGCTGGCCGCGCGCCTCCCCGGCAAGGCGGTCGAGGCCAGCTTCGGCGACACGGCTGGCCGCTTCCGGGTGGACTGGAAGCTGGTGCAGCGCGACGGCTCGCCCTACCTGCGCGAGGAAGTGAGCATCAGCGCGCTGAAGCAGGACGAGAAGATCGCCAAGGTGTCGCTGCTGGCGTCGAAGGTGGCGGGCGCCGAGGTGAGCGGCACGGTGAACGGCTCGCCGGTGGTGGCCGGCGACGTCTACCTCGGCTTCGAGAACCCGCTCTCCGACAGCGCGGCGCGCGGCAGCAACGTGCAACTCACGCTGGCGCGCACGCTGCCGCTGGAGCAGGGCAAGACGGTGGCCTATTCCGCCGTGGTCGGCGTGGTGCGCGACGGCCAGCTGCGCCGCGACTTCGCCAGCTACGTGGAGCGCGAGCGTGCGCATCCGTACCGGCCGTTCCTGCACTACAACTCCTGGTACGACATCGGCTACTTCACGCCGTACACCGAGGCGGAGGCGCTGGATCGCATCAACGCGTTCGGCGAGGAACTGCACGTGAAGCGCGGCGTGCAGCTGGACTCCTTCCTGTTCGACGACGGCTGGGACGACCGCAGCGGCAGCTGGAACTTCAGCAAGGATTTCCCGCACGGCTTCGTGCCGCTGCGCGAGGCGGCGGCGAAGTACGGCGCCGCGCCGGGCGTGTGGCTGTCGCCGTGGGGCGGCTACGGCAAGCCGTGGCAGGAGCGCGTGAAGAACGGCAAGGCGGCCGGCTACGAGACCAACGACGGCGGTTTCGCGCTGTCCGGCCCGAAGTACTACCAGCGCTTCCACGACGTGGTGATGAATCTGCTCGACCAGGACGGCATCAACCAGTTCAAGTTCGACGGCACCGGCAACGTCAGCAGCGTGTTTCCCGGCAGCCGCTTCGACAGCGACTTTGCCGCGGCGATCCAGCTGATCGACGACATCCGCAAGGACAAGCCGGACACCTTCATCAACCTCACCACCGGCACCTGGGCCTCGCCGTTCTGGCTGCGCTACGCCGACACCATCTGGCGCGACGGCGAGGACGACTGGTACACCGGCGTGGGCACGATGCGCGAGCGCTGGATCACCTACCGCGACCAGCAGACCTACCAGAACATCGTGCTGAAGGGCCCGCTGTTCCCGATCAACTCGCTGATGCTCCACGGCATCATCTACGCGCAGAAGAACCCGCGTCTGAATACCGACCCGAGCCACGACTTCGCCAACGAGGTGCACTCCTACTTCGCCACCGGCACCGAGCTGCAGGAGATGTACATCACACCTTCGCTGCTGACCAGGCAGGATTGGGACACGCTGGCGGATGCGGCGAAGTGGTCGCGCGCCAACGCCGGCGTGCTGCGCGACACGCACTGGATCGGCGGCGATCCCGGCCGTCTGGACGTCTACGGTTGGGCCGCATGGTCGCCGAAGAAGGCCATCGTCACCTTGCGCAACCCGGACGACAAGCCGCAGCTCGCGGTGATCGACCTGCAGCGCCAGCTGCAGCTGCCGCCTGGCGTGGCGCGCCGCTTCGGCGTGCACGACGTGTGGCACAGCGGCGGCGCCGACGTGCCGAAGACGCTGGACGCCGATCATGCGAACACGATCATGCTGGCGCCGTTCGAAGTGCTGACGCTGGAACTGACGTCGGCCAACGGAGACTGACATGGTCGACCCGACCCGCCGCCTGCCGCCGCGCCGGCCGACTGACTACCACTGACGCCACCCAACGGGGAGCAACGATGCAACGACGAGACTTTCTGCGCCTGAGCGTACTGACCCCGCTGGCGCTCGGCGCGGGCTGGGGCGTGGGCGACGTTCGTGCCGCCACCGCCGCCGCGGTCGGCATCAAGCCGGATGGCCGCCCGCACCGCTTCGAGCTGTCCCGGCAGCACTTCCTGCTCGACGGAAGGCCCTTTCAGATCATGAGCGGCGAGATGCACCCGATCCGCATCCCCGCCGAATACTGGCGCCAACGCATCAGGATGGCGAAGGCGATGGGGCTCAACACCATCGCGATCTACCTGATGTGGAACGCGCTGGAAACCGAACCGGGCGTGTTCGATCTCACCAGCGGCAGCCGCGACTTCGCGAAGTTCATCCGCCTCTGCCAGGAAGAGGGCATGTGGGTGTACCTGCGCCCCGGTCCCTACGTTTGCGGCGAGTGGGATTTCGGTGGCCTGCCGCCGTACCTGCTGCGCCATCCGAACCTGCGCGTGCGCGACAAGGACGACCCGGACTACATGGCCGCGGTGCGCCGTTACATCGCCACCATCGCGCCGGTGGTGCGGCCGCTGCTCGCGGCCAACGGCGGCCCGATCCTGATGGTGCAGGTGGAGAACGAGTACGCCTCGTTCGGCAGCGACCTCGGCTACCTCGAAACGATCCAGGCGCTGTGGCAGCAGCACGGCGTGCACGGGCCGTTCTCGACGGCCGATGGCCAGGACCAGATACGCGAGGCGAAGACCTATCTGCCCGGCGCCGCGCTGGGCCTGGACGGCGGGATTGATTTCGCGGCCGCCCAGGCCGTCGCGGGCGAGATGCCGGTGTGGATGGCCGAGGGCTACCCCGGCTGGATCACTGCCTGGGGCGACCGACAGTTCGCGCGCGGCCATTTCGCCGACACGCTGGCCAGGCTGCTCGCCGAGGGGCGCTCGTTCAACATGTACGTGGTGCATGGCGGCACCAACTTCGGCTTCACCGCGGGCGCGAACGTGGACGACGACCACCGCACGCATTTCAAGCCGCAGATCACCAGCTACGACTATGGCGCGCCGATCGACGAGCACGGCGCGCCCACGGCCGACTACCACACGTTCCGCAAGCTGATCGCCGCGCATGCCAAGGCGCCGCTGCCCGAGCTGCCGTTGGTGCCGCCGATGGCGAGCTTCGATGCGATCGTGCCGCAGCCGCACGCCGCGCTGTGGGACAACCTGCCTGCCGCCAGGAAGACCGAGCACCCGCAGGCCAACGAACTGCTGTTCGGCCAGGGCCACGGCATGGTGCTGTACCGCCGCGCGGTGCCGGGCGGCGGCGAGCTGGCGGTGGATGGCGTGCGCGACTACGCCACGGTGTTCCACGGCGGCCGCTACGTGGACTACATCTCGCGCATGCAGGACCCGAAGCTGCGCGCGGGCGACAAGCTGCGGCTGCCGGCGTCGAAGGGCGAGGCGCCGCTGGAAATCCTCATCGACAGCTTCGGCCACGTCAATTTCGGCCACGCGATGGTGGATCGCAAGGGCCTGGTGGGCGAAGTGAAACTGGACGGCCAAACGCTGACGGGCTGGGAAGCGGTGAGCCTGCCGCTGGGCGAGCGCTGGCTGGCGGGCCTGCAGCCGCTGCGCGGCAAGCCGACCCGGCCCGGCGTGTTCTTCAAGGGTACGTTCAAACTCGCGCAGGTGGGCGACTGCTACCTCGACATGGCCGACTGGGCCAAGGGCTACCTGTGGGTCAACGGCCACCTCTTGGGCCGCTACTGGAACATCGGCCCGCAGCAGCGCCTGTACTGCCCCGCGCCGTGGCTGCGCGCCGGCGACAACGAGGTGCTGGTGTTCGACCTGCACCGCACCGAGGGCGCGCCGATCCGCAGCGCGGCGGCGTTGAGCGGCTGACGAAGCGCATGACACCTGCGGTGCAGGAGCGCACCCTGTGCGCGAATGCGGAAAGCGAGTGAAGAGGAGTGAGGAGTGAGAGAAAAGCCCGAGGCGCGAGCTGTACGCTCTCTCTCGCTTCTCACTCCTCTTCACTCATTCCCTATCAGTCGCGCACAGGGTGCGCTCCTACAGGCATCGGCGTGCCGTCACGCCTTGCCGTGGAACAACTCGCGCCCGATCAGCATGCGGCGGATCTCGTTCGTGCCGGCGCCGATCTCGTACAGCTTGGCGTCGCGCAGCAGGCGGCCGGTGGGGAATTCGTTGATGTAGCCGTTGCCGCCCAGTGACTGGATCGCTTCCAGCGCCACCTTCACCGCGTTCACCGAGGCGTTGAGCAGGCAGGCGGCGGGGTCGATGCGCGACTTCACGCCGTCGTCGAACTGCTGCGCCACCATGTAGGCGAAGCCGCGCGAGCTTTGCAGCGCGGTGTACATGTCGGCCACCTTGGCCTGCATGATCTCGAAGGTGCCGATCGGCGCGTTGAACTGCTTGCGCTCGCGCACGTAGGGCAGGGTGATGTCCAGCGCCGCCTGCATCAGGCCGATCGGGCCGCCGGAGAGCACGAGGCGCTCGGTGTCGAGGCCGCTCATCAAGACGCGCACGCCTTCGTTCACCTCGCCCACGATGTTCGCGGCGGGGATCTCGCAGTTCTCGAACACCAG
>OFTY01000441.1_pt1 | contig 29958 bp, 28 predicted proteins | sample 1775061 | NCBI WGS metagenome assembly OFTY01 (sample SAMN08195773, study PRJEB24354) | sludge metagenome | isolation source: sludge from phenol fed wastewater aerobic bioreactor B | place: India: Nagpur | collected 2016-09-16 | reverse complement strand
GCCGCCGGCATCGATGCCGAGCACCTGCCTTCGGTCAAACATTTTCTCACAAATCGTCAGAAAGGCAAAATAAGAATAAATTATTGAAACCAATAACATATGAGGGCAATAGAAGTTACGAAACCGACAACATATCAGATAAAAATTCTGAGTATCCAGATTTTTCAATTCATGGAAAAATAACAGGAATTAAAAACCATGTACAGAATGTAACACTATCAGTTTTCAATCAATACTTTCGATCCCGGCATAAATTAGACGCAATTGATGTTAAAAAAACGGTAGAACGAGGTAGATTCTTGACATCATACAGTGGTATCACCAATGGACTCGCGTACATGATCCTTCAATTTGACAGCCTCAACATTGATCAACTCTATGGGTTCTTCTTAGTGGAAAAGAAAGATAACATTTTGATCGATATCAACAAGGACAACATCCAATTTTCTGGCGAAGGTGCTGATAAATACAATTGTCAAATAGAATTAAACAAATGCTCATATGATGATTTAAGTTCGGAATTCAAATCAATAGATAAAAAAATAGACTATTCAAACACATACCAAAGATTAGCACGGCAAAGTGAGATTCTTGATTCGATTGATGCTTTAAAAAAAAACGTAATAAAAAAATACTCCTTTAGATTATCCCCAGATATACGAAACATTCTAATCGCTGACGCCTATGCTAAAAACAAGATGGAGCTTTTTCGATATTTTTTACTATCGTCTACAACAGAGAAAAGCGAGCGAGAGATGCTGTTTAAGTTCTACCAAAATTACATTAAGCCTCTTCCGGAGGACACTACCAACAGTTCGTTACTTCATAGGTCAGCTCTGTACACCGACTATCTCTTCCAGCTACGACGTATAAAGTTTATTTTAGAAAATAAATATGTCGAAAATGGAGCCAGATTAGTTGATATTAACCCAACTTTCGAAAATTTCTTCGCTTTCATCAATACTCACTATGGAGGTCCTTTAAAAGATAAGTTAATTGCAACTCTCTTCTCTGAATCCTATACGCTAGGTCAATTTAAAGGAGCCGACACCTTCTCTTTTAAGGCTATACACTCAATGAAATACGAGCCGTATAAAAAAATTGTCGAAGATATTTCCCATTCTAAAACCAGAGGCGCTAAGGCTTTCAATTTTGAATTGATCGATTCTACTGGGAAAACAATACAACTGAGTGACTTCCGTGGAAAAGTCATAGTTGTCGATTTCTGGTTTACAGGATGCAAAGCGTGCATAGATCTGGCTAAAAATATGTTGCCTGTATATAAGCATTTTCAAGACAAATCAGATGTAGTATTCGTGAGTATTAGTGTCGATGAAAAAATTAACAGATGGAAACAAAGCCTAAAATCTGGTATATATACCCATCTGGAAAATATTGTGTTATATACGAATGGGCTCGGTATCAAACATCCGCTAGTGAGATTCTATCAACTAATTGGTTTCCCTCAACTAATGCTCATCGATAAAGAAGGAAAAATTTTAGATTCCAATCCAGTTGTTCCCACAGCTTGGAAGGGTAGCGAAAACGAATTAATTGATACTATTGAAAGTTATCTTAAAGCCCAAGTGCTTCATAAACAGAAATAACTTACTCCTATCTCATAATAGCATACGCCAAAGTAGATTAGTAGGAAATGGTACCATTTCTACTCGAAAGCTCTCAAACAAAACACGCATTCATCATGCAATATTGTACATAATCAGATACCTATCCCACTGCAAAATTCCAACTGATGACATTTAGCTATCACCACAAACCTCATAGGTACAATAAGGATTGTATGAGTTCTCCACTCATTTACCACAGTTGTAAGATGGATTATATTTTACATAGTTATCATTCCTCCGCTTGATATAGTTAGCTACTCCCCAAAGGTGGGACAGGGGTTTTGCAATTTAAGAAACTATCGGGCTTTGAACAAAAGTATGGCCGTAATAACTGTCGCCCGGAAAAGCGGTGGCGCTGATGACGGCCATGCTCTTGTTCAAAGCAGTTCCCGACAGGGGTTTTGACGGATTATACCCCAGATATAATTCTATCGCTTTTTTGTAACCCAGTGACTGATGAAGTCTTTTTTCATTGTAGAACAAAAAGAACCGGCGCAAACCCTTTAGCAGGTTGAGAACCGTGTACATACTTGTAGATGTACAGATGCTCGTGTTTGACGGTACGCCACAGCCGTTCGATGAAAATATTATCCAGCGCCCTTCCTTTTCCGTCCATTGAAATCCTGATCCCGTGCCGCTTTGCAGCCGCAATATACACATCGGACGTGAACTGACTGCCCTGGTCTGAATTGATGATCTGCGGTGATCCGTAATGGCCGACGGCATCTTCCACAATATCGGCGCACCATTCCGCCGACATTTGATTATTGATTCCCCATCCCACGATAAGCCGGTAATAGATATCGATGATGGCGCACAGGTACGCGAAGCTGTCTTTCATTGGCACATAAGTGATATCTATACTCCATACCTGGTTCGGTTCCGTTACCTTCAATCCGGTTAGCAGATAAGGATATTTTAAAGCGATAGGATCGGGCCGTGTGGTCCGTGGCTTACAGTACACCGTTTTCCATCCGACCAGCTGCATTAGCCTGCGAATGCGCTTGACGTTGACGCGGTAGCCCAGTTCTGCCAAAGTGCGGCGCAGGTGTTTGACACCAAAGAAAGGGGTTTGCATGTACTGTTCATCCAGGATACGCATGATATCCAGGTTCTCCCTGCTCTCTCCCGTGGGCTTGTAATAGACCGTGCTGCGGTTGATAACATACAGCTTGCATTGTGTGGCGATAGAAAGCGTGTGATGGTTGCAATCCAGGAGTGCCAGCCGCTGTTTCATTGGAATTGTTGCAATTTTTTTAAGCTGCATGTTCTCCAATGTGAGCTGGCCGATCACGGCCTGCTGTTCCTCGATGATGCTTTGGCGGTTGTCGATCAGGTCGATCTTTCCTTTGATAAAAAGGGTCGGTGCATTGTCGCGTATTACATTACGCCAAAGGTTAACCTGGGTTTTGTTGATGCCATTGGCCTTCGCAATGGCTTCTGCGGTATGCTGCATGGAAATGGCCTGCAGCGCGACTTTGGCCTTGAACTCTGCGGTGTACGTTCTCTTAGGTGTTTTTTTTCATTTGTACGTGGTGGTTAGTAAGTTATACTGTCATCGCCTGTCCGATTTTTGGGGAGCATAATATAGTGTGATCTCGGAAAAGTAGTCTCGGAAATAGCCGTTCTAAAACCCATCAAGAGGCCTAATCAAAAGTTCTTTATTTTCCTTTAACAAGGTCATACGCGATGTACTAAAAGAAAGAGGAGACTAGTAAATACTAGTCTCCAGTTTCTTCTATTGAAATAGATTGAAGTCCCCTTCATTAAGGAACATAAACCTTGTTAGCTTCAATCCCAGTAGCTTGTGTACCAGCAGGAAGTGTTTGTGCGTCACTGTTGATCTGATACAGGCAGAACGGGTTCACAGCATCTAAGCATTTGGTCGGATCATAAGATGGACCAAGTTTCACGAAGCTACCATCGGCTTGTTTAATGTAATAGTTCGGGGCAAATACTGTGGCGGCAGCTGCTGCACCAACACCCAGCAATACTGCTAATGCAGACAATTTGATCTTTTTCATGGCTAAATTGTTTTAAGAAAAAATGTATCCACCATTATTTTAGCAGGCTTAGGTGATTTTTCCTGCATTCAATGCGCATTTGAATAACTTTAAACTCTTTATCCAATTACCAACTTACTATTCTGGCGATTTCTTCTTGAGCAAATGGCAGTAATTCCGAGAATGGTAATTACCAAGTTCACGATAAAATGCTGGCTCCAGCTCATGTGTCTAAATAAACCTGCACATGCACAAGGCCGTTTATCGAATGTATTTGCTAGAACTAATCCTGTATATATGGTGAATGTGAACATCAAGAACGTAGCACTGTATAACCCCACCCACCGAGTTTTAGGTATAATCAATATTATTAAAACAATAATTTCAGCAAAAAGTACTCCCCACATCAAGACTTTAATAAATCTATGATCAATTGGTTGGGCTGACATCGCACGTTGAAAAAAACCAAAATCAATTACTTTATCTGCCGCTGTATAAGCAAATAAAAGAGTCATTAAAATAACGACTGTTTGATAAAATGCATTTTTAAATCCCATTTTTGAAATTTTTAATACAATTCCAATACTGTCTTAACTTAATATGGAGAACTCTGTCTCAATAATGCTGTATATTATAATAGTGGTCATTACGTAACATTTTGAAAATAGTTTTTAAGCAAAAAACTATCCTATGTAATGCGATTCTAAGTACGTAAATACTTTTCAGGGGTACCTATGGACATGTAAGAATTCCTTCTTGCCTAAAGCTAAATGCTCCTTCTAACATTAGAGTTCTACAAACTATCTACCGATTCATAAGATAGATTACCTTCGATATTGACTTCTCAAAAATAGAACGTGTAACTGCAACTTGCATGCAGTCACGTAAAATTTATTGTGATTTTCTTTACTACAAATTTAATCATCGCATTAATTCGAATTCATGCAGTCCGATAGACAGCTTGCAACGTTATATAACTTTATTTCATTGACTTTGTTAAAAATTTGTCAACTAAACCATAATATGTAAAACTACAATAAGAACTCGCTAAGTAACCTAAATAATTCCTCAAATCCGTAAGTCAGTTACTAATAGGTTAATACCTTTTTCACTCATATATTCCAAGCTTGATTTGGTTATTGCCCTTTTATTTTGCAAAACTTCTACCCCCTCAACCGCCCGCCTCAACGCCTTCTCCCCCAAACTCCCCTCCACAAAACGCCTATACCCTCTCCCAGAGCTCACAAAAATAGTCGCCGGTATACTCCCCTGCCAACGGGGATCTATCTTGTTTGCATACCTGTTGGCATTAGGCTCATCCAACCAAAGAACGGTGGATTCTATTTTATACTTTTTCACAAATCGCCTGATCTTCTCAGGATAAGCATCCCCAAGATCAAGGCTGATAAAAATGAATTTCACTCGCCTGCCTTTCATCTCCCGGGCAACCTTCACAAAATACGGCATCTCCTCAACACAAGGCCCACACCAGGTCGCCCAGAGATTGACCACCAAAGCAGTATCGGGATTATACAGCCATCGGTCTAAATCATCTGCTTTGATGCGGATGATCTCTTGGGCGGAAGCACCTCGCCCAAGCAATACGAATCCAAAGATGCAAATCAGAATCTTTCTCATAATAAGCACGAACAATATGAATTCCATCAAAACCTACTGTTCCATATAGCTCCTTCCATTAAGGCTCACTACTGCCCATATTCATTCTGATCAAAAAAGTTTACTCCTTTTAAAACGTTTGTCCTCGATCCATTTAAATAATACTACTCCCCTATTTTCACCTGTATCATGGTAAGCTTTCGCAGATCAGCACTTATTCTAATTACCTCTCCTAACAACAATGCCGCAATAGTGCAGTTCTTCACAAAAAATGCCCCCCTCCCCAATATGCTATATTCATTCTGCATGTTCCCGTCCCTAAAATCCGTATCACTAAAAAAATGCCCAATTACCTGTAGCTTATAGACATCCAACACAACCCTCCCTCAAGGAATAACTAAGGAATGAAGCCCCCTCCACCCCAGGCTTTCAAAAATCTCAAAACGGATCCACATCATCAAACCCCCAGTCCCCCAGCAACTCTGTTCTCCGATCGCCCCCTAACCCCGGGGAACCATAATGCCCCGCCAATGTCTTCTGCCGCATAGCTTCATAAATGCTCACCGCGCAAGCCACGGAAATATTCAACGACCGGATAATCCCCATCATCGGAATCAGGAAGTTCCCATCCGCCAAAGCCCTGATCTCATCACTCACCCCTTTCTGCTCATTCCCAAAGATCAGCGCAACGGAACCGGAAAAATCAATATCATATAAGCTTACCGCATCTGAGGATAGGTGCGTGGTGTAAATTTTATCGAAACGCGTCCGAAGGGCTTTGAACAACTCATTCACATCGGTATACTGGTGTACGGTAAGCCATTTAGCCGCGCTGGACGAGCTTTTAGCACCCCATCTCTTGTGTCTGGGGGCTTTCGTCATCAACACATATATGTCCTGGATACCAACAGCATCACAGGTGCGCAATACGGCTGAAATGTTGTGTGGGTCTTCCACATTCTCCAATACCACAGTCAGGTTACCCTGTCGTCTGTTTACTACGGTTAAAAGCCGGTCTCTCCGTTCTGGTGTCATAATTCCAAATGATATTTATAGTAAAAAGAAGTTTTCTCTTATTCACCCTTACTCAAATTTCTACCATGGCAATTCGCTGTTCTCCCTGTCTCCCATCATCTCCAATTCCATTCCTTTCGGTAAAAATATACTCCACATCTGTTATACATTTCTTCGCTCACTCGTCCCATCCTCTCTACTATTCTTCCTTCAAAAATCTCCCGTTTTGTATAAAAACACATGTTATTCGGTAATACGCATCTTCTCTCCCATTCATCTCACTTTGCCTCCACCACGATTCCAATCCCTTACACGCCGCTCCATCCCCACATATTCCATCTTGCTTCCGTTCAGCAAAAGGTATTCTGGCTTGCTCACACGGGACTTCTCACCAATTCATTTCACGTTATCCTAATCGCTACCCTAAGCATCTGCCATTCTCACACCAAACACATGCTATCCGGTAACACACATCTTCTCTCCCATTCATCTCACTTTGCCCCAACCACGATCCAACCCCTTACGTGCCACTCCATTCCCACATATTCCATCTTGCTTCCGTTCAGCAAAACGTATTCCGGCTTACTCACACAGGCTTCTTCCAATTCATTTCAAGCTACCCTAAAATCCGCCATTCCGACACCAAACACAGCTGGCCGGTAACACACATCTTCTCTCCCATTCATCTCACTTTGCCCCAACCACGACTCCAATCCTTTGTGTGTCCCTCATCTCCACATATCCCTCCGATTTCCATTCGGAAAACATATTCTGACTTCCTGCACGGATCTCCTCGCCAAATTCATTTGGCTTTGCCTTAACCACTTCCTCCCAATCCGCCCCACCCATACCAAACACATTCCACCCGACAACATCCACCTTGCCTCCCATCCATTTCGTTTTGCTTAAACCACGATTCCTCTCCCGCATAAGCACAAACATAACCCCATATCCATCCCTCCCGTTCAGCAAAAAGATATTCCGTGCTCGTTTCCTCACCAATTCACTTCACGTTGTCCTAACCACAGCTTCCCAAAATCCTCCCCTTCCACTCCACAACACGATCTTCCTTCCCATGTATCGAACCTCACCTCAATCAAAATTCCTCTTCTCCACACAGGCATCCGCATATACGTATATCCTAGCCAAAACATATTCTGTCATATCTACACGCCCCTCTTTTCATTCCTCCCAACCTCAACCAATACTTCCCTAAACCCTCGCTTCAACATAAAGTATTATTCTACCCCGCACCCTTATCCACTAACTTCTCTTCGCCCCAATCATAATCCCCTTCCGCATAAAACACCTTTTCCATTCATTTCCCTTCAACCGCATTTCTTTTCTTACTCCCACGATATCCCAATGGTACTCCTTCCTCCCTATCGTTCCAAACACATCCCTGCCGCGAGACATTCCCCTCAACGCTCCTCCCCCTCAAAATTACCAGAAATTACCTTCAAGCCTCACGATTTACTATCTTTAACGGGATATCCTATGAAACCTGGCGCCTATGCTAGATTTTCGGGGATGCAGGAAGGAATCTGACAACAGGTATGCAGGAAATCGATTTCCCCTCATTCTACAAGCATAGATAAAATGGAATGAGGAATACCTATGCTCAGGAATTCAATTGCAGGGAAGCAGCAGGAAACAAAAAAGGGAAAGGAAACATACCCCTCTCCCGCCAAACAACATGCACATCCCTGCACGCAGGAAAAAAGGGAAACCATCCCTCATTCCGGCACGACTTTGGAAGCAACCACCATTCCCGGGTCCCGAAAACACGGATAAACCAGGCCAACGTTCCCACAGCTGAGGATCTCCTGACAAAATAAAGGATACCTAAGCCCATGAGAACCTCCTAAAAACCAAACAATTAACAGATGAAAGTAAAAAAGGTACTGAAGATCACCGGCATCTCCCTCCTCACCCTGATCGCACTGCTGATCGCGATCCCTTACCTGTTCAAAGGCCAGATCATGGCGAAGATCAAAACGGAACTGAACAAGAACCTGAATGCCAAAGTCGATTTTAAAGACGTGGATATCAGCCTCTTCCGCAGATTTCCGAGGCTCGCGGTGGGACTCGAGGAATTACAGATCCTCGGCATAAAGCAGTTCGAAAACGATACCCTGCTGGCAGTAAAACGCCTGGATCTCGCCATGGACCTGATGAGCGCCATCAGGGGCAAGAAGCTCGAAGTCTACAACGTAGTGCTCCAACATCCACGCATATACGCCATCGTGGACGAAGCAGGCCACCCGAACTGGGATATCACCAAACCGGATACCACCACGTCAACCACAGCCAAACCCGATACCGCGAAAAGCGATTTCTCCCTCGATCTTCAGCAATACAGCATCGAAAACGCTACGGTAAAGTACGTCGACCGTCAGGCAAATACCTCCCTGATAATCGAACAACTGAACCATAAAGGGAAAGGAGATTTCTCACAAGATAAATTCACCTTACAGACCTCCACGAACGCAGGCGCTCTCAGCTTCGCGAGCGGTTTCATTCCCTATCTGCTCAACACCAGAGTAGAGATTCTGGCAGACATCAGCGTCGATAACAAAACCAACACCTACTCCTTCAAAACGGATAATATATCCATCAACAATCTGAAGCTTTCCACCGAAGGCTTCGTGCAGTTAGTGAACGACAGCAGTTATAAGATGGACGTGAAGTTTGCTGCACCATCCACAGATTTCAAGGACGTCCTCTCCCTCGTGCCAACCATCTACTCACAGGATTTCGCCAACATCAAAACCAGCGGCAATGCCACGCTGAACGGCTTTGTGAAAGGCACCTACACCCCGCAGCAGATCCCGGCATACGGCGTGCATCTCGATGTAAAGAACGGCTTCTTCCAATATCCTGATCTTCCTAAACCCGTGAAGAATATTCAACTGGCCGTCAATGTCAACAACCCTGACGGCGTACCGGACCATACCGTGATCGATGTACCGCAGGCGCACCTTGAAATGGATGCCACTCCGGTAGACCTCCGGATGTTGATAAAGACCCCGGTATCCGATCTTTATCTCGATGCCGCCGCCAAAGGCAAGCTGGACCTCAGCAAAGTGGCCCAGTTCGTAAAGCTCGAGAAAGGCACACAGTTGAGTGGCTTGCTGGATGCGGATATCAAGGCAAAAGGCAACATGAGCGCGATTGAAAAACAGCAATATGAAAAATTCGATGCATCCGGCAAACTGGCGGTGAACAACCTGCTCTATAGCAGCAAGGATTACCCGGACGGCGTGAAGGTATCTTCCCTCCTCATGCAGTTCAACCCGAAAAACGTAGCAGTACAGGATTTCAAAGGACAATACCTTGGCACGAACTTCTCCGCCACCGGCGAAGTGAACAATCTGTTGGCATATGTATTGAAGAACGATGCCCTGAATGGCAGACTGGCCCTGAAAGCGGATCAGATCAATCTCGATAAATGGATGGCGACGGGCAACACTTCATCTTCCCCATCCAAACCCGCAGATACCGCTACCAGTGCTCCTTTTGCGGTACCCAACAACCTCGATTTCACCATCCAGGCGCAGGCAGATAAAGTGCATTACGATAAAGTAGACCTCTCCCAGCTTTCCGGCACCCTCCTGATCCGCGATCAGACCATCACCCTGAACGATGTAAAAGGAAACGCGCTGCAGGGCAACATGAAGATCGATGGCACGTACTCCACCAAACAAAGTAAACAGCATCCCGATATCAGTCTTGCCTACGATGTAAAGGAACTGGATGTACAACAAACTTTCAAAGCCTTCAACACCGTTCAAAAACTGATGCCGATCGCGCAATTCCTGAGCGGAAAAATGAGTTCGCAGATGACGATCAAAGGTCGGCTGGGCAAGGACATGACGCCCGATCTTAGCACACTCTCCGGCGATGGCAATCTCTTCCTGATCGAAGGTTTCCTGAAAAAGTTCGCTCCACTGGATCAGCTCGCCAACCAGCTGAATGTATCCGCGCTGCAGGACATATCCGTTCGCGATATCAAGAACTACTTCGCCTTCCAGAATGGTCGCATGACGGTCAATCCCTTCCGCGTCAAGCTCGCAAACATGAACATGCTCATCTCCGGCTCGCACGGCTTTGATCAGAGTATGGATTACACCATGCAACTCGCGTTACCCAGAAGCTTACTCGGACAAAAAGGAAACTCGCTCATCAACAACCTCGTTTCCCAGGCCAATAACAAAGGCATCCCTGTTCAGCTCGGAGACTCCGTACACCTGAACGTACTAATGGGTGGCAGCATCCTGAAACCTTCCGTTAAAACGGATCTGAAAGAAGTAGCCGCCAAAACGGCCAATAACCTGAAAGATCAGGCCACTGCGCTTGTGAAGAACGAAGTAGACACCATCAAACATACGGTGAAAGATTCCCTGCAGGCTGTGAAGAAAGAAGCGCTATCAGCAGCGAAAGATGAATTGAAAAAACAACTGCTCGGTAATAAAGACAGTGCGCAATCCGGTAAAACCCTCCAGGATGCCGGTAAATCCGCTGAAAAAACGCTCAACAACACGCTGAAAGGTTTGTTGAACCGGCGCAAAAACACCGCAGCAGATTCAACAAAACAGTAAACTTATTTGTAATAAGAACGTGGTATAGCTTTAGTATGCCACGTTCTTATGAACAGCATCCTGCATAGCCCCTTTTGTAACGCCAGTTTGCTGGTAGGCTTACTCTTCCTCTTTATGGGTTTCATGATCCGGAAGTACCCGCCGCGCAACATGAAAACATGGTACGGTTACCGTACTTTCCTCTCCACCATTAACGAGCAAACCTGGCACGAAGCCAACCAATACGCCGCTTACGTCTCCCGCTGCATGGCCTATGCCCTCATCCCTTTTGGGCTGCTAATGGCCCTGCTCTTCGATGCACAAACGGACACTTTCCTCTATCTCACGATCAGCCCCGTTATCTTCTGCGTACTATTGCTCACCGGGTTAACGGAGTGGCATCTGCTGCAGGAGTTTGATGAAGATGGGAACAGGAAGATGAAGGCTGATAAAAAAGATCTGCGGAAACGATGATCGCATCACCCCTTTCTCCTTAATACCAAAACCGCCGGCACCGGCCGCTGTCCTTCCTTATCCGAAGGCTTAATCGTATTCATATGATTCACATACAACGCGGATGATCCGCCACCATCGAGATTGAGCGCTTCCACACAATGAATATCCGTGAATATCTTCGCCATTTGCGGGAAAGTAGCGCCTTCCGCCACGCCCTTATTCCTTCCCTCTATCACGAGGATGATTACCTTCCGATCTGCCGTATAACCGATGGCCGTTCGTGGATGAAACTCCCGAATACTACCGCCCATCCGCTCTTCCATACTCGTGATGTGAGGCTGACCATTCTGCACCAGCACAGGCCCTCCACCCACGGCCTCCTTCATCTTCCAGCGATGTGCTCCCCGTTTACCCGGTTCGTGATAAACGGTGTCAGTACCTTGTATTTCCGGCGTTACCGGCTTGTCGTATGCGTAGGGCCGGTTCTTCTTTCCTACATTATATACCCATGCAACATCCGGCTGCCTGCGACGATTAATCCCAAATGCACCTCGGGTAGCGTATACAGTGCGTTTATTCACTACCGTACCCTGCGGGTTAACAGCCAGTACTTTTCCCTCATGCATCACGATGTTCAGATTACCGTTGGTAGCAAAAGAAAAGAAAGTGGTATTCACCACTGCCAGTGCGGATCTGCCCTCAATGCTGTCATATTGCGCAGGCGTGTATCGCTTACCGTTACCCACGCGGGTAACCAGTTCCAGTTGCGGATCTTTAAGGTCCACTTCCAGGTAGAAGGCCCGGAATGGCTTACCATCGAGGGAATCGGTGGTTTCATACACCTTCGCGCCGGCAGGAAGGCCCTGATTGTGTATATCTGACGAGTGCCAGCGAAGCTGTGCAAAAGCAAGGGATGGCAACAAGGCCAATAGCGATAGTATCCGTTTCATAAGGGCCTAAAATAAAAAAAGTCCCGCAGCATGCTGCGGGACCTCTGTTTTTTCATTGTTATTTTCTTCCGCTGAAGATATGTTTTTCGGCGTGATAGGAAGAACGCACCAGCGGTCCGGCTTCCACATAATCCAGTCCCATGCCGTAACCGATCTCGCGCAGTTCAGCAAACTCATCCGGATGCACGAAGCGGATCACCGGGAGATGTTTGGGAGTGGGTTGGAGATACTGACCGAGGGTCACTACATCGCAACCATTATCGCGCAGGTCCTGCATGGCCTGTACCACTTCTTCTTTCGTTTCGCCCAAACCCAGCATGATACCGCTCTTCGTGCGCATACCGCCTTCTTTCAGATGACGGATCACTTCGAGGCTGCGGTGATATTTAGCCTGGATGCGTACCTGTTTGGTCAGGCGCTCTACGGTTTCCAGGTTGTGGGAAACTACCTCGGGAGCAGCATCTATTACACGTTGGAGATTTTCCCAGATGCCCCGGAAATCAGGGATCAGGGTTTCCATGGTGGTCCCGGGGTTCAACGCACGCACGGCTTTGATGGTATTGGCCCAGATGATGGAGCCCCCGTCCTTCAGCTCATCCCGGTCCACAGACGTAATCACGGCATGCTTCACCTTCATCAGGTAAATAGCTTCCGCCACCCGCTGCGGTTCATCCCAGTCCACAGCTTCCGGCCTGCCGGTAGCTACGGCACAGAAGCCACAGCTGCGGGTACAGATATTACCGAGGATCATGAAAGTGGCCGTGCCGGCTCCCCAGCACTCACCCATGTTCGGGCAGTTTCCGCTTTCACAAATGGTGTGTAATTTATGGGTATCTACAAGGTTCCTGACCTGTCTGTAGTTCTCTCCAATTGGCAGTTTTACGCGAAGCCAGTCCGGCTTTTTCACTCTTTGCGCAGCCGGCTCGGCTGCAATTACGGGTAATTCTTGCATCGCAAATCCTTTCTTTAATTGTGCAAAGTTACTTATTCCAGCGTTTCCCGAGCTGTAATCCTACATAAGCATTGAAAAAGAATGACTTACCGTCCTGATCCACCATGATCTTCACCTTTTTGGTGTAATATTCGGCATTAATCCCTACTTCAAGGGCGGAAATGATGTCGTTAAAACGGGCCCAGTCGAACCGGAAGCCCAGTTTGGCATGTAACCCCGGGTCAAGCGTAAGCTCGTTCCAGCCTTTGGAAAAGCCGCCGGCGCCATAGATCAGGTCGCGGTTCAGGAAATCATCCCGGATCGCATCGGAATATTTCACTACGCGGCGCTGGTTGGGATCGCCGGTATCATTCATCAGATCGAGATAATAAGGCTTGATCAATCCGAAAGCAACTCCACCATAGTAGATAGCATTCACTTCTACCCCGTTCTTGTTCCCTTTCCCACCGATCAGCCGTTTCTGGCCTACGCCAAGCTTGGCCTGGTAAAAGTTATTCATTTTCCCATATACAAAAGGCGTGGTGCTGATGCCAAAACCCTGTCCTACCGGGATGACACGCGAAGCACGGTCCTGCTTGGGATCTTTTTTCTCAGAGAATTCCAGCTGAAAATAATTCACGAAAGTGGCGTTCTTGCGATAACCCAGTTCCAGAAAACCGGTCCAGCCGTCCGTATTCAGGCGCGCACCCATGGAGAATTCGCGGGTATACAGATTATCGCCTTCTTCTATTTCCCTGAACAATGAGATCTTCCTTAACTTCTTCTGTTCTTTTTCCTCCCGTTTTTGCTGCCGGCTGTTATTCTGGGCATAGAGCATAGAGGAAGCCAGCAAGAGTAATAAGAGTACGTGTAATTTTTTCACCTGTTGTGCGATTATAGTAATTAAACGCCTGATTACGTTTTATGTTTTATTCCTATACAAACATACACAAATTTGTTGGTAGTTGACTGGCATCCTGGTGTACCTTTGTATCGGACGATTTACTAAAAATACGCTTATTTTACACGCAAAATAAAAGACAATGCAAACAGCAGCGATCCTCTATAATGGCGAACTGAGAACCATGGCAACGCACCTCCGTTCCGGAACAGTCATAGAAACAGATGCGCCGGTAGATAACAATGGAAAAGGAGAGCGCTTTTCTCCCAGCGACCTGGTAGCCACGGCACTCGGGTCCTGCATGCTCACCATCATGGGCATCAAGGCGCGGGACAAAGGCTGGAATATCGATGGCACCAAAGTGAGCGTGGAAAAGGTCATGGGCACTGAACCCCGCCGCATCACCGGCGTGAACATACAGTTTGATTTTCCGGCAGGCCATGGTTTGGACGAGAAAGACCGGAAGATCCTTGAAAATGTAGCTTATACCTGTCCCGTTGCGGAAAGCATCCACCCGGATATTAAACAGAACGTACAGTTCAACTGGTAGTATCCCGCAGTAAGCTAATACCGATGCCGCATTCAAGGCATCGTTTCGTCTCACAGTAATATTGTTTCAGCTGCAACAGGCTTTGGGAATCCGTCGCAGTTGCAGCTGTTACTGCCACTTCCCCCCATCCCCGGATGACATGGTTATCTTCCGCCGGCAGCGCCTGCAGGAACCGGAGCGCGCGCGTGCTATACTGCGGCAGGCCCATATGGTGGCCGTACAGGTACAATAGCGGGATCACGGCATTGATGAGGATATGATGCACAGTGGCAGTGCCAATCCCTGTTGTACGCACAGACGGGATGTCAAACCGGTAATGCAGCTCCCAATACGGTGACGGCTCAACGAAGAAAAGTTGTTCCAGCGTTGCGAGCGCTTCCACCTCCAACAACCTCGAAAAAAGATGCGGCATACTGTGCAGCAGGGCTGCGAAACAGGCAATGCGCATGGTGGGGAAAGCGGAGGGCCGCATGCGCAACCACTGCCAGCTATGTGCAGGCATGGACTCCAGCCGGTACTTATGCTGCAGGAAACGATATTCATCCTGGAGGTCCCGGGGATAGGGGTCTGTAAAGTTTCCGGACAGCATGCCCGCCTGGCCGAACAGCAAAGCTTCCAGCCGCCGGAGATCAAGCCGCTGGCGCACCAGCAGCATAAAAGGTATACTCTGCACCAGCTGCACGAAAGCCTCCGTATTCACAGGCATGCCAAAACCCTGCGCCATGGCGCGAAAGCAGACCTCTTCCCAGTTGAAACGGTTCTGCTGCAACCAGTTCATCAATATCCCTGTCTTCCTTTCCAGTCTTTCTTCCAGCAACCGGCTTTTCCAATTCGGCCATACTTCCGCCGGTACCCGCGGCAGCAAAGGCACACAGGGCACAAAGGCCGCCTGCTCCCGCAACTGCGCATATCGCTGCAGCAGCATCTTGGGGATACGATGCTGCAACTCCAGGCAGGGCAGGTCTTTCATCGACACATCTTCTTCAAACACCACATGCAGGATCACATTGTCGTACCGCGGATTGCGGTGATGACCATGCTTCCGCCAGTCGGAGGAACGGTAATGCAGCTCTACATTCCCCACCCATTCTATCCGCCCGATGCGGATGTGCGCAGCGGTGAAATCCGGACCGGCGTGGCGGTTCAGTGTACCGGGATGAAAGATGGTAACCGGCTCGCCGGTGGTGGTGACGAGGTGCTGGTGGTTGAACAAACCGGATTGCCAGATATGCTGCAGCAATCCTTCGGAGAACAATGGGTTAACAGACATAAAATACTATTACAAAGCGTTAATAAATTACTGCTTTTTTTGTAAAAAATCGAAAATATACCGGCGTATTTGGAAATCTCGTCTTTCTGCCATTACCTTTGCGCACAGTTCTTAAACATCGCTTATCCAGAAAGGCTGAGGGTACTGGCCCTGCGAAGCCTTAGCAACCAATTCTGCCGGCAGGTAGAAAAAAGGTGCTAATTCCGGCCCCGTTGATACGGGGGAAGATAAGTTGGCAGAGATATTACATTGCATCATCATATTGCGAAAGCTCTTCCAACTCCGGAAGAGCTTTTTTTATGCCCGCACCTCAGGGAATAAGCGTATCTTTTTGAACCAAACCTGTTTACAGTGACCGTAACGGCTCGTTCGTTTCGTAAAACAATGATCAACCATGAAACCATCTACACAACTGATCCACAGCATCCCGGTAGATGAACTCACCGGCGCCATTTCCGTGCCTATCTACCAAACGTCAACGTTTGTGCAGGAAAGCCCGGGGATCAACAAGGGATTTGAATTTTCGCGGGCTAACAATCCCACGCGAAAAGTGCTGGAAGACCTTATCTGCAGCCTGGAGGAGGGCTACGCCTGTTTTGCCTTCGCCAGTGGTATGGCGGCTATCGACGCGGTGCTGAAACTGCTGAAGTCCGGGGACGAGATCATGGCAGTGGAAGATACCTATGGTGGCATCTTCCAGATATTCAACCACATGTTCGAACGTTTCGGCATCAAGGTGAATTTTGTGGATACCAGCGATATCGACAAAGTGCTGGAGCGCATCACGCCCAAAACGAAGATCATCTGGCTGGAATCACCCACCAATCCCACCCTGAAGATCTCGGACATCAAATCCGTGAGCAAGATCGCCAAGCAGCACAACATCCTGCTGGTAGTGGATAATACCTTCTCCACCCCTCTCCTGCTCAAACCGATCACCCTCGGTGCGGATATCGTGATCAACAGCGCGTCCAAGTACCTCGCAGGGCATACGGACGTGATAGCAGGACTCGTAGTGGTAAATAACAAGGTATTGGCGGATCAGATGAAGTTCAACCAGAACATCTCCGGCAGCATCCTCAGTCCCTTCGAGGCCTGGCTGACGATCCGCGGCATTGAAACACTGCCGGTACGAATGGAAAAACACTGTGCCAACGCCATGCTCGTGGCCAACTGGCTGACTGAACATCCTGCGGTAGACAAAGTATTCTATCCCGGCCTGCCCACGCACAAGAACCATCACATCGCCCGCAAACAGCAAAAGGCATTCGGCGGTATGGTGAGCTTCTCGCTGAAGGAAGACCAGATCAAGAATGCCATCCGCATCGTGAACACTACCAAGCTGTTCAAACTCGCGGAAAGCTTCGGCGGGGTGAAAAGTATGCTCAACCATCCCGTTACCATGACGCACCGGAATATCCCGGAAGACTTCCGCAGGAAAGCAGGATTGCAGGACTCCTGCATCCGCCTGTCCATCGGCATCGAAGAAGCGGAAGATCTGATCAATGACCTGAAACAGGCGCTGGACAAGCTAAGCCAGCCCATCGGCAAACAAATTACTGTACTACAATAAATATGGAACAAAAGAACATCAATCTCGGCATTTTCGGCTTTGGCTGTGTTGGCCAGGGGCTTTACGAAGTGCTGAACAGGACGAAAGGCATCAACGCCCGGATCAAGAAGATTTGTATCAAAGACCCTAACAAGGCCCGTCCTATTGATATGAGCTATTTCACGACGGATGCCGACGAGATACTGAACGACCCTACCATCGATGTGGTAGTGGAACTCATCAACGATACAGAAGCCGCTTACAACATCGTAAGCACAGCCCTCCGAAACGGGAAAGCGGTAGTGAGCGCCAGCAAACGCATGATAGCGGAGAACCTGCCGGCATTGTACCAGTTGCAGGTAGAGAACAAGGTCCCCTTCCTCTACGAAGCCTCCAGCTGCGCCAGCATCCCCATCATCCGGAACCTGGAAGAATATTACGATAACGACCTGCTCAACGCAGTGGAAGGTATCTGTAACGGCTCTACGAATTATATCCTCACCAAGATATTCGAAGACAACCTGAGCTTTGACACAGCCCTGCAACAGGCCAAGGACCTGGGTTTCGCGGAAACCGATCCCACGCTGGACGTGGAAGGCTTCGATCCCAAATTCAAGATCGTGATCCTGCTGCTGCACGCCTTCGGCACGTTCGTAAAACCGGAAGAAGTGTTCAACTTCGGCATCAATCATCTGAACGACTTCGATATACAGTTCGCCCGTCAGCGGAACTGCACCATCAAGCTGATCGGCAACTGCCGCCGCCAGAACGGCCACGTGAACGCCTATGTGCTCCCGCATCTCATCCGCGAGCACAACCTGCTGTACGATGTGTACAATGAATACAACGGTATTCTGCTGGAAAGCGCCTTTACGGATAAACAGTTCTTTGTGGGCAAGGGGGCCGGTGGTACCGCTACCGGAAGCGCCGTACTGAGCGATATCTCCGCGCTGCTGTACAACTACCGCTATGAATACAAAAAGATCAAACAATCCAACCAGCCATCATTCACGAACGATGTGCAGTTGAAAGTATACCTGCGGTATAAGACCCCTGACCAGGTGGACCTCACAGAATTCTACAATATCTCGGAGAAATACGAATCACCCACCTATCGCTACGTGGTAGGCACTATCAATCTGCAGAAATTGAAAGATGCGGACTGGCTGAAGAATAAAGATGTGAACCTGCTCGTACTGGAACAATAAACGAAAAGAGGAAAGCACAGCGCTTTCCTCTTTTACTTTTTATGATTGATCGTTACACTACTTCTTTGCAAACACGAATTTCGTTTCGTATTCATCGGTGATGGTGGTTCCGTTGATCACTCTTTCATTTTTCGTCTTCTCCACCGCAATCTGGTTCCATTCGTTATAAGTATAGGTCCTGGTATTACGCTCCCTTAATGCGGTTCCGTTGAAGGTTTCTTCTACCAGCACATTATTGGCGCTCAGTTTTTGCAACTCTTCCGGCCCCTGTATCCACATCAGGTTGTCGTTAAACAACTTGTTCATGTTGGTTTTATTATCATAGGTCAGCTTCGTGGTTACAGTTAATTGCTCCGGCTGACCAGGTATGATACTATAACGATCGATTTTTGTAACGTTATCGTTCTCCCAGGTCGCGCGGTAGATGCTAGTGTAAGTCGAATGGATGGACTTCAATTCTGACACTTTACCCTGCGCATTGTATATCACCGTATCGCTGTAGATAAGCACCCAATCCTGCAGCCCGCCGGTTCTCCCGAAATGATCGACACGGGCAACGCGGTCGTTGAGATAAAGGACAGAAACGGATGCCTTTGGCGTAGGATCCGCGCTGTTAGATTCCATCACCTTTGTGAGTTTACCGGATTCATAAACAGGCTGGATGGTGTAGAAATAAGGAATGTTTCCGTTCATACCATGCCCGTTGATTTCTTTCAGTTTGTTGTCTGTATTATATTTCAGATTTGAGGTATCGCCATCTTCAATAATCTGGCTGAGATACCATTCTTCTTTGCCGGCAGGGGTGTCATTTTTCTTACAGGCAGTAAAGATCAGGGAAAGGGCAGCAATGCCCAGTGCGAGTTGTTTCATGGGTCCGATATATTTTGTTTTTAGTTCCAGAGCTTGTATTCAAAAGTCGTCGTGAAGCTGTCTTTGGTATTGTTCGCTACATCTTCGTCTGTTGTAAGGGATTTTATCATGAGGCCTTTTGCATCATATGTATATTCTACTGAACTGCGATAAATGGTGGTGTTCGTTGGTTTCTTCACCCATTCTTCTTTCAGGAGCGTACCGGTGCTGAGGAAGAAGAAGGCTTCCCGCCCGTAACAAAAGAGGATATTGCCTTTGATGGTTTGCTGGAAGCCCGGTTTCGCGTCATAAACATAGCTGTGCACTTCTCTCAGTTGTTCCTGATCCTGGTTCACTTCGTACTTTTCTGCTTTAACGATGTTGCTTCCGTCCCAGGTAACCTTGTACACTTCACTGCGTACCGGGCCGAAAAATTTATGTACTTCAGAAAGCTTTCCCTGCTGATATACCAGTGAATCATGATCCGTTATCCCCCATCCGCTTCCGCCAAAACCATAGTAATTGATCCGTGCCATTAGCTCTCCGTTATAATCGAAAGACCGGTCCACACGGGTTTCTCCGCCGAGGAATACTTTCAGCCGGGCCACCTTTCCGCCGGTATACTCCGCATCCGTAGAATCAATATGCAAAGCGCCGTTGTAAACATTATGCTCGTTGATCTGCCTGACAGTTTTATCAGGATTGTACACGAAGTTGGTGGTATCTCCGTCTGAAATGGTGCGGGAGACCACATAAGCTCCCTGGGGAGCATCATCTTTCTTATCGCTTTTGCTGCAGGCAGCCAAAAGGCATAGAAGGGCCGTCAGGCCGGGAAGCGCTTTTTTCATAGTATATGGTATGATCTAAAAGGACTGCAAAGGGTTTTCTGTGTGTGGCAACAGGTTTTTCACAGGTCAACGTTCTGCATCACCGGCGCAAATATAATAATTTTTTTATAATGTATAGAAAATTATAATCTTGATAAACGTTCGGCCACCTGGCTGATCGGAAGCCCCATCACATTATAGAAACATCCGTTGATGCGGTCAATGCCGATCGCGCCGATCCACTCCTGGATGGCATATGCCCCCGCTTTGTCAAAGGGTTGATAGTGGTCTACATAATAGGCGATCTGTTCGGGTTCAAGCGGTTTGAAATGCACTTCCGTGGTTTGGGAAAAAGCTTCTTCCTTTCCTTCATGCAGTATCACTACCCCGGTGATCACCTGGTGTATCTTCCCGCTCAAAGCGCCGAGGATGCGGATCGCGTCGGCACGGTCTGTCGGTTTGCCGATAATGGTATCATCCAGCACTACTACCGTGTCTGCTGCGAGCACTACTTCTCCGGCTTCATAAAGGTGCGCTACGGCCAGGGCTTTCTGTCGCGCGATATGCACCGGTATTTCCGGTATGGGCATACCGGCGGGAAAAGTTTCTTCCGCATCACTTACTTTCACCTGGAAAGGAATGCCTGCCTGCTCGAGCAACTGCCGCCTGCGCGGGGATTGCGAAGCGAGTATCACGGGTTTGCCTACGTACATTATAACATGATTTTGAAAAAGATCATGGAAAGGATGCCGGTCAACATCACGATCTTGATCCAGGTACTGATTTTGTGGTATTGTTCAGGCAGGTAAGCCCGCTGTAACGGCCGCTGCACAAAAACCGTCAGGGGCCCGAACACGCATAGCAGGATGTAAGCTGCGGCAATATACCAGCCTTTGAGGCCGGTCAGTATCATGATCAGCAACAGCAGAGCCTGCAGGATGATGATCAGCAGCATGGTGAACCGTTTTGCTTTTTTCACGCCCCATACGATCGGGATCGTGCGGCAGCCATCTTTACTGTCCCCGATCATGTCTTCCATATCTTTCACGATCTCCCGGATCATGGACAGCAGGAAGGCAAACAGGGCATACACCCCGATGATCTTGATAAGCTTACGACCCTCCGGAGACATGATAGCTTCGAAGCTTTCATAGATCTGGCGCTCATAAAACCCTACCACCACCACGCTCAAAGCCGTCAGCAGAGAGATCACCACATTCCCGATGAGCACCTGCCGTTTGAAGGAAGTGGAATAGAACCAGAGCAGGAGGGTACAGAACACCTGCACAAACCCCAGGTAGAACTGCCCGATCTGAAAAGCCACCACAAAACCGATGGAGACCCCGGTCATGTTGAGAATGGTATGCCAGGCCATCGCCCAGCGGCGATTGATGATCTTGTCCACCACCATCTTCTCCGGCTTGTTCACCAGGTCTATATTGATATCGAAATAATCATTGATGATATATCCACCGGCGGCTACCAGCACCGTGGAAAAAGAAAGCATGCAAAAATGCAGGAAAGACAGGGATGGTTCCGCTCCATTGTTACGCAGCACGGGCGCCACAACGCAATATTGCAGCAAAAACTGCGTCAGCGCGATGTAGATCAGGTTAGGATACCTCACCAATTTGAAAAAAGCTGCGAAAAGCCGCATGGTCAATTACGAATTACGAATGATGAATTAAAAGCAATGATCACGAGCTGCAAGTTACGAATTACCGGTTCTCCACCTGATCATGTAGTGAACCAATCGTAATTCGTAATTTACTTCGATGCAATCCCTTCGTCCAACAGCCAGTCGTTGTTGAGCTTCAGTACCTTCTCGATCACATCTCTGGCACAGCCCTGCCCACCTGCTACCGGCGAAATGTACTTTGAGATGCTCTTGATCTCGGGAGCCGCGTCAGCGGGACAAACCGGCAATCCGCATTGCTGCATCGCCCGGTAGTCCGGAATATCGTCTCCCATGAACAGAATCTCCTCCCAGCGCAGGTCGTGCTCCAGCACATAATCTTCCAGCTTCTCCTGTTTGTCGCGAATACCAGTGTATACATCATAGATCCCCAGTCCGTTCAGGCGGGTCACCACGCTTTCAGAGCGGCCGCCGGAAATAACAGCTACCCGGTAGCCCTTCTTCACCGCCAGCTGCAACGCATACCCGTCCCGGATGCTCATCCTGCGGCTTTGTTCGCCATCAGGGAGCAATTGCACCATACCGTCTGTGAGCACACCATCCACGTCAAATATGAACGTGCGGATGTGTTTGAATTGTTCCAATACGTTCATGGATATATTTTCTCGTCAGTGCGCAAAAATATCTGTTAATAGTGATATAGCCAATCATTTTTGACCACCGTGGTGGAACTGCCAGATACTTTCAGACAAGAGCGGATAAAGTTGTTCCATGGAAGGATAATGCGTGAGGATAGAGGTATGCAGGGCCATCGTTTTTTCATCATGCCGGAGGGCGGGACCGGTTTGTACGGCTTCGGGCGGGAACTTTTCCAGTCGATCGAAAGTTTCCCGGATGAGGGGGGCCAGCAGGGAAAAGTCCCTTCCCTCCTGTTCGCAATAGAACTTGGCGAGCGTTAACATATGATTGGTGAAGTTATTGCAGAAAACGGCCGCCAGGTGCATCTGTAATCGCTGTGCCGAGTCCATGACCGCGATGGTGGAAGAAATGCTCTGCGCCAGCGCATGCAACCGGCGATACACCTCATCATTCGCCGCCTCGAGGATCAGGGGGATGGAAGGATAGCTCCGGATCTCCTTCCGCAGGCTTTGCAGGGGATACATCACCCCGGTGTTGACCGATATCCGGGAAATGGCCGCCATCGGCACTGCCCCCGCCGTATGCACCACAATCCGCCGGCCCAGCCGCAACTGGTCATTCAGTTCCGCAATCACGTCGTCGCTCACGGCCAGCAGGTATACATCCGCCTCCATATAAATATCCAGCAGGTCATCCGTATAATTCGCTCCCAGCCATTCCGCCAGCTCCCGGGCATGCTCCTTCTGCCTGCTAATCACCTGTTTTACCTGGTGGCCATGCAGTTTCATCAGGTGTCCGAAGCAATGCGCCACATTACCCGCGCCTATAATAACTATGTCCATGTTCGTATTTTTTTGTCCTAAAGGCAGTTCCTGACCGCCAAATCCATGCCAGCGGCCGGGTAAAAATATATGAAAAAAGCTAATCCGGCATTGCCCCCTATAAATCAACTATTTACCGGATACTATTTTTTATATCAACCTACTTTTATATACTTGCACAATTCGGATTTGTAACTTTTACATAAATCCGTGCGTAATCATAGTAATAAAAGCAGGCATTCATGGCTAAAAATCTCGTAATTGTTGAGTCCCCGGCAAAGGCAAAAACGATCGAAAAAATATTAGGAAAAGATTTTGAGGTTAAATCCTGTTTTGGGCATATCCGTGATCTTGAAAAGGACGACATGGGTATTGATATCCAGAACAATTTTAAACCCAAATATATAATACCGGAGGATAAGGAAAAGGTTGTAAAGGAGTTGAAAAAAATGGCGAAGGATTCCGACGAGGTTTGGCTGGCAACGGATGAGGACCGCGAAGGGGAAGCCATATCCTGGCATCTTTGCGAAGTGCTCGGCCTGGACCCCAAATCCACTAAACGCATTGTTTTTCACGAGATTACCAAGCCCGCCATAGAAAAAGCCGTAGAAACGCCCCGCCTGCTGGACATGAACCTCGTCAATGCCCAGCAAGCCCGCCGGATACTCGACCGCATTGTAGGTTTTGAGCTTTCTCCGGTATTATGGCGGAAGATGAGCATGCGCAATTCCCTTTCTGCCGGCCGCGTGCAATCCGTAGCCGTGCGACTGATCGTGGAGCGCGAGCGCGAGATCAATGCTTTTGCTCCTACCAGCAGCTTCAAAGTAGAGGCGTTTTTCCTGGCCAGGGACATTCAGGGGAGAACGATCACTTTCAAGGCCGAGGGGCCTTCCCGGTTCAAGACCGCGGAAGATGCAGAGAAGTTCCTGCAACAGTGTATCGGTGCCGCCTATACGGTAAAAGACATCCAGGTGAAACCGGGCAAGAAATCCCCGGCCGCACCTTTCACCACTTCCACCCTGCAGCAGGAAGCCAGCCGCAAGCTGGGTTACAGCGTTTCCAAAACAATGCTGCTGGCGCAGAAGCTGTATGAAAGCGGACAGATCACCTACATGCGTACAGACTCTGTGAACCTCTCCGATACTGCCATGGCAGATATCAGCAAAGCCATCCATAAAAATTACGGCGAACGCTATTTTCAGTCCCGCAAATACAAGAACAAGAATGAAAACGCACAGGAAGCGCACGAAGCCATCCGCCCCACCTACATGGAAAATTCCACGGTGGATGACTCCGATCTCAAACGCCTGTACGAACTGATCTGGAAGCGGACCATCGCCAGCCAGATGAGTGATGCGGAACTGGAAAAAACGATTGCGAAGATCGATATTTCTACCAACCACGAAGAGCTGACCGCCAGCGGTGAAGTGCTGAAATTCGACGGCTTCCTGAAAATATATATGGAAGGCCGGGACGATGAAGATGTGGCGGATGATGATGAACAACAGGAAGGCGTGCTGCCGCCGTTGACGGTGAAACAGGCGCTGGAACTGAAGGAAATGAAAGCTACCGAACGTTTTACCCGTCCCGCTCCGCGTTATACAGAGGCCAGCCTTGTAAAGAAACTCGAAGAACTGGGCATCGGCCGCCCATCTACCTATGCGCCTACCATCACCACCATTCAGAAACGCGGATACGTGGAGAAGCGCGATAAAGAAGGCGTGAAAAGGGATTTCCGCATCCTTATTCTGAAAAAGGACCAGCTCACCAAACATACCGAACAGGAAAACACCGGCGCAGAAAAGGCCAAACTCTTCCCGACGGACCTGGGCATGCTGGTGACCGATTTCCTTAAACAGTATTTCGATCAGGTGATGGATTACGGCTTCACCGCGCAGATAGAAGAAGAGTTCGACGAGATCGCCAATGGCAAGAAGCTCTGGAACAAAATGTTGCACGACTTCTACGACCCCTTCCATCAGAATGTGGAAGTGACACTGGAAAAGGCAGACCGGGTGAAAGGCGAGCGCCTGCTGGGAACTGACCCCTCGTCCGGCAAACCCGTTGTAGCCCGCATGGGTCGCTTCGGCCCTATGGTGCAGATCGGCAGCGTGGAAGACGAAGAAAAACCACGCTTCGCCAAACTGAAACAAACCCAAAGCATCGAGACCATCTCCATGGAAGAAGCCATGGACCTCTTCCGCCTCCCCCGCAACCTTGGCCTCTTCGAAGGCACGGACGTAACGGTGAACATCGGCAGATTCGGTCCCTATGCACAGCACGATAAAAAGTTCTATGCCCTCAAAAAGGAAATGGACCCCTACACCGTGGAACTCGACGAAGTAGCGCCGCTGATCGTGGAAAAACGCGCCGCGAAAGATGAACGTACCATCAAGGTGTTCGAGAAAGAAAAGATACAGGTACTGAAAGGTCCTTATGGCCCCTACCTGAAAGTAGGCCTGCGGAACTACAAGATCCCGAAAGAAAAGATCGATACCGCCGCGGACCTGACGGTAGAAGAAGCCAAAGCCATCATAGAGGAAGCGAAAGCCAATCCGCCTAAGAAGAAAGCGCCGCCGCGCAAAAAGAAAGCGGAATAAACCTGAAAGCGGATGGCAGTAAAGGAAGATAACGATTAAATTGTATAATTACAAGGGTTCATTTACAAACCACAATTCGTAAATTGAAACCAGGAAACTAATACCATTACGCCATTGCATGAGACCAGGGAAATAAACGCACTCTTTCATCTGCTGGATGATCCGGACCAGGAAGTATTCGATACCGTGGCCAGCAAGATATTGCTGTTCGGGAAAGACATCATTCCCAACCTGGAGCATCTGTGGGAAACAACATATGATGAATCCATTCAGGAAAGGATAGAACTGCTCATTCACCGGGTACATTACCAGGATTTGCAGGAGGCTGTACGCATATGGGCGAACAAAGGCGCGCAGGAACTGTTACAGGGCGCCATCCTCGCGGCCAGGTACCAGTATCCGGACCTGGTGGCGACTCAGATCCATACCGAAATAGATCGCATCAAACGCAACATATGGCTGGAGCTGAACAACTATCTCACGCCGCTGGAACAGATCAATGTGCTGAACAGCATGATCTATAATTATTTCGGACTGAAGGGAGAGGAAGTGTCTTACCAGCGCAAGAACCAGTTCTTCGTTAACCAGGTGATAGAGGGCAAGAAAGGCAATCCCATTACGAACGGGATCATTTATCAGGCGCTCTGCGCCATGCTGGACCTGCCCGTATATGCCGTGAACATCCCCCGGCAATTCATCCTGGCTTATTTCGATACGTTCTACGATTTTACGGAGCCTGCGGATCCGGGAGATTACCGTATTCTTTTCTTCATTGATCCTATACAGGGACAGATCTACACACAGCAGGATGTGGAGACCTATTTCAAGCGCGTGAATGTACCGCCGTTGCCTGCTTATTACAAGCCGCAGAGCAATCAGCGGATCATCCAGTTCCTTTTCGAGGAGATGGCCAAATGTTTTAGGAATGAAAAGGAACAATACAAGTATGACGAACTGATCAATCTTTCACAGATACTCGAATAAAAAAAGCCGCTTAGTGATAAGCGGCTTTTTTTATTTATCGTTGTGGCTTGTAGTACTGCATCGCTTCCGGCATCAGTTTCTGCAGCTGCGCAATCCGGCGTTCGTCGCTCGGGTGCGTGCTGAGGAGTTCCGGGGGCTTGCCGCCGCCGGAGTTAGCGGCCATGCGGCTCCAGAAAGGAATAGCTTCCTGCGGATTGTAACCTGCCATCGCCATGAAGATCACACCGAGGTGATCCGCTTCCAGCTCGTTCTGACGGCCATAAGCCATCAGACCCAGCGGGCCGCCGATGTTGAAGGCCTGCATGAAGATGTTCTGGGCCTGGGGGTTCCGGTTCAGCGCAACAGCGCCGGCCACCTGGATCCCTTGCGCCACCAAACCCTGACTCATCCGCTCGTTACCGTGGCGCGCAATCGCGTGGGCTATTTCATGCCCCATCACGCAGGCCAGTGCGGTCTCGTTCTGCGTAACCGGCAACAAACCGGTATATACCACTACCTTACCGCCCGGCATGCACCAGGCATTCACTTGTTTATCGTTTACCAGGTTGAATTCCCATTGATAATTCTCCACTTCTTTCGAGAGATTGTTCTGCGCCATGTATGCTGTAACGGCAGCGGATATACGTCGTCCTACCCGTTGCACCATCTCTGCATCCTTACTGCCTGCAGGGGAAACAGATTTGTTCTGGGAAAGGAAAGTCCTGTATTCCTGCAGTGCCATGGACTGCATCGTGCTCTCGGGGATGAGGTTTAACTGGCTTCTGCCGGTAATAGGTACCCGTGTACAGGCATATAATAATCCTGCACTGGCTACAAATAACAACGCATTTTTTTTCATTGGTTAAAATTTTACCACTTTCTTCTACACAGTGCAATCGCTATGCCGGAATTGAAGAGAAAGATTTTATTCGTTGCCCTCTTTGTTCTTGCGGTTCTTGAACAGGGGCACTTTGGACTCGTTGCCTGTCAACAGTCGCGCGATGTTCTTCTGGTGCGTCAGCACCACCATCAATGCAACAGCGATCGCGAAGATCCGGTAAAAAACTTCCTTCTCCCGGAAAATGAAAAGGATCAGCACCGGGAACGCAATGCTTGCAATAATGGAACTCAGCGAAACATAGCGGGTGAGGAAAAGGATCATGAGGAAAACACCTACGCAGCAAAGCGCTACCAGCGGCTGAATAGCGAGCACCATCCCGAAGAGGGTGGCAATCCCTTTACCGCCCCGGAAACCGGCCCAGATGGGGAAAATATGGCCTACTACAGCAGCGAGGCCAAGCCCGATCTGCAGGTTCACCAGTTGTGTAAGATTATCCGGATTATCGTACAGTGGAACAAGATAGGAAAGTCTTACTGCAAGTATCCCCTTCACCATATCCACTACCATCACAAATGTTCCGGCTTTGGGCCCGAGCACACGGAAGGTATTGGTGGCACCGGCATTACCGGAACCATATTCGCGGATATCGATCCCGAAAACTCCTTTACTCACCCATACAGAAGTGGCAAAAGAGCCTATCAGGTAGGCACCTATAAGAAGCAATAGTTCAGTCATCACAATAAGTTAGATACTAAGATAGCAAATATACTGTTAAAAACAATACAAAATTGACAGCAAAGATAATACAATTACTCTAAAATCAGCAATTAAGATATGCAATTTTTTCAACATCAACCGCGGGTAAAGGATAGTGCCAGCCAGTGTTCCCGCTCCGCCTTCCGCACAGGATGCAGATTCTGCTCCATGGCGGCTTTCAGGATAACGGGTTCGTCTTCCTGCAATATACCACTCAAAATCAACAATCCGTCTTTTTTCAGGATCCTTTTCATCTGTGCCATATTGGTTAACAGGATATTACGGTTGATATTGGCCAGCAACACATCATACTGTTCATTCTCCATCGCCTCAAGGTTGTCTGCCCGCCAGATGCGCACCACGCGCGCACTGTTGGCTACGGCGTTTTCGGCGGCGTTATCCACCGCCCAGGTATCATTGTCAATGGCATCAGCCCGCGCGGCGCCCATTTTATCCGCCAGGATGGCCAGGATGCCGGTGCCGGTACCGAAATCAAATACCCGTTTCCCCTCAATGCCCGCCTCTTCCATCAGCTTGATCACGGAATAGGTGGTAGCATGATGACCGGTGCCGAATGACATTTTAGGCGTGATGATAATCTCGTGCAGCACTTTCCCTTGCAGGGACGCATGAAAACCAGCCCGGATACCACAGAAATCATCTACCAGTACGGGTTGAAAATTACTTTCCCAAACGGCATTCCAGTTGGCCTGCGCAATGATCTCTTTCGTATAATCGAGACCGTAGTCTGCGAGCATGCCGCGTAAAACAGTTTCATCAAAAGAAGTGGTTGGAACATAGGCTACCAGGGCATCGGCAGTTTCTTCAAATCCTTCATAGCCGGCATCTGCCAACCGGGCCACCAGAATATCCCTGAGATCTGATGGCGCTGCTACGGTGATCGCAACGTGTGACATGGCCGCAAGATAACTACAAATTCTTCAGCGCCAATGCTCAAATGCCGATTTTAAAAACTCCTTTGCCGGAACGGGCGATGATATTATATTTGAAAAATAAAAATATAACCTATCTTATGAAAAAACTTCTCTCCCTGGCCGCAGCCATGGCCTTTTGCGTTTGCGCGGGTGCGCAGACGATCGTTAAACCGTTCGACATTCCGCTGAAGGATTCTATTTTTTACCAGGTATCTTCCGCTGTACTGATCATCGACAAACAGGATGTGGAAGATTATTTCAAGGGACTGGATACGATCCTTACCCAGCGAAAATTCTCCAAAGAGGTGTACCGGAACATCCAGTTCGCCCACCTGAATGCAGAAGAGGTACAACGGCATTACGGTATGGCGTAATAAATCTTGTATTCCTGTAATTGTTGGTATTATTAATAATCGTCGTGTTATTAATAA